>Ga0265295_1000227_pt1 | contig 117163 bp, 93 predicted proteins | sample Munlansysbiofilm_FD_192503 | JGI IMG/M metagenome (GOLD analysis project Ga0265295, IMG submission 192503) | Leachate microbial communities from a municipal landfill in Southern Ontario, Canada - Methane capture system biofilm | ecosystem: Engineered > Solid waste > Landfill > Unclassified ...
GCAACAAGGGCTACCTGCTCACTGCCTACGACACCTGCTGGATTCCCATCGCGGGTTACCCTAGCTGAGGGAGTCCCGTCGTAAGTTTTCGACGGTACTATCTGGGTATCGACAGATGTTGATACAGTCAGGGCCTTCTTCGTTATCGTACCAGTTTTCGTGTAGTAGGATTCAGGTGCTGTGTAATGCTTAACCTGATCCTCTGGTCCGGACAGGGTGTATGTGACCTTTATATACTTGTTGTTCTCTACCCGTGCAGTCAGATAGTTTGCACGAGCCGTTACAGTTACTCTATCATCTGTAAGAAGAACACCACTGAGAATTCCTGCAGTGGTACTAATACTATCATTTCCATCATAGGCCTTGCTTGTCTCAGCAAAGCTGGGATCGCTGATGCTCAGCTGTATGGGCCTGATAACACCTGTAAGGACTGTGTAGTTCTCAGGCTTGGTGTAGTTGGCTATCTTTTCTCCCGCCAGTGTATAGTAGACGGTTATGGCTTTATTTGCTTTAACAGATATGTCTTCATAGTATGCCTCTACAGACAGGACTATGCCATCCCCTCTGACCTTGCCACTCACTATCTGGTCCACGCTGACCTGGGCTGTGAGGTTCTTGTCATACGCCTTGGAAAGGGTAAGGTAGGTCCCCTCCGTGGTGAGGGCTCTCTTCTGTATGGTCAGCGTCGCTGTCATGTCTTCGATGAGGGTGTGGTTTTCCTCATCCACACTGAAGGAGGCAACCACCGTATAGGTGCCTGCCTGGGTGCTGGTGTTGTTGCTGCTGTAGGAAACGCTCACTCCATCAGGCAGGGTCCCCCCTATGGCCAGCGGATGGGCATGGGTGTCGTAGGTGGGGCTTTGGCCTACAAAGGTGATCCCGGTCATGTCAAAGGTCTTCTTGGTGATGGTCCCCACGGTCTCTGCTGTTGTTCCTGAAATGGAGTAGTTGTCCTTCTCAGAACCTGTGAGCATGATCTCTGTCACGCTGACCTTCTTATCGGAACCTACAACGCCATCAGCATCAGTAAAGGTGAAGGTGCCCGTAGCACCCACGTTGAGTAAGTCTGCTTCTATCACTCCAGTAAGGGTAATGCTACCAGTAGCATCTGCATTACCGTTATAGGTCTTGTCATCTGCAAAGACGGTGAAGGTCAGAGGCTTTTTGGTTATGGTACCTGTATTGGTCGTGTTGTCTGCAGGCTTGATATAATTTGCTGCATCAGTGCCGCTGATGGTGTAGGTGACAGTAATTACCTTGTTGATCTTTGCATCCTTGTTGTCATAGGTAGCAGTTGCAATAACAGAGACATCATCACCTTCCACTACGCCGATAAGCGATCCTGCGATGACAGGGAGGGTATAGGAGCCGTCATATTCCTTATCCTGTGAGCTTGGGAAGATTGGGGCGCTTATGGTAAGGGGCTTTGCAGTTATTACACCTTCGGTGAAGGTGTAATCTGCAAGTGGGGCATACTTGCCGGTGATGGCAGTATCTTTTGCATAGACCAGGGTATGGGTGACGGTGATGAGCTTGCCACTGCCTACACTCTTGTCGTTATAATTTGCTGTCGCCGCAACTTGTACCTTATCATCCCCGTCACAATAGCCGGACAGTGTTCCGACGGTGACCTCAAGGCTCGTATTGCCGTCATATACCTTTATGGGATTAGGGATGGTAGGATTCGAGACACTCAGCGGTAGGGGAACGAACACTACAGGGACCTTCAGGTTCACCTGCTGGCCCTCTATCAGGATGATGCTCTTCGTGCCTCTTCCTATTTCAATTTTACAGTCTTGATCAGAAAAAGCTACAACAGTGAAGGACCAGTTCCCTGAAGCAATCTTGGGAATACGGACCTCCTCTCCAGGGGCCAGCCCGTCAAAGGTGACGGAGGCCCTGCTATTCTCAAGGTTTCCCACCAGCGAGTATCTCGCCACAATGGTCCTGATGGTGTCTTCAGGCTCTATCTGCAGGACGATCTCTCCCATCCTGTCCATCATGTCGCTACAGCCGACAAGGAGCAGCAAGAGAGAGGCGAGGACCACGAGCAATACGGAAATATGCTTAGTTCTATGTTTCATACCAACCACCTATAGGGAGACCCGGAGGCCGGCCTGGCATCCGTACATGAAAGCGAAGTCATTCTTTTCAAAAAAAGCGACGCCCATGGGAGCGATGAAGAGCTTGTACCTCTCATTGAGGGCATACGTGAGATAGAGGGAGAAGGTGAACTGCTGGTCCACGAAGAACTCGAAGGTGTAGCTCCCGTCCTGGTCAAAGTCAGCTTCAAGGAAATGAAAGATAACCCCATAGCCGATCTCCGGGATGACCTGTATCTTTTTCGTCACCGTCAGGGGGTCGGCCATGCCAAGCGAGAGCCCTAGGTACTGTTGGCTCTTGACCCAAACACTCTTGGGAGGCCCTTTGCTGAACGTGATGCCCGTATGTCCGAGCACCTTGCCCACAGGACCGTTCATCTGGAATGCCCCGCCTGCCACATAGGTGTAGAAGTTCTCACTGCGTCCGCTAGGAAGGAGGGCCAAGCCCTTCACATCGAAGGAGAGGGGGTTGCTCTTCTGCTTGGGCTTTGCTTTTGTAGCGATAAGTGACCATCTTGAAGAGAGATAATCGTATTGGTAGGTGTAGGTATCGCTCCACACTATCTGATTTTCTTTTCCAAGGGTCTGTAACGCTTGCTGGACGAACAGGAAGTCCTTGGTGCTGTCAAACCCCTCTATGTACATGGAGGAGGCGCCGACTTGCCAGTTCTCATCAGGCTCACGCCCATACTGGTAGCGGATCGTGCGCAGATCTCCATCGACAGGCTTGATGCTGAACCTGACACTGCCCTTCGGCGGAAAGGTTGCCAGGGTCCAACGGTCCTTATCCCTGTCATACTGGTAGGCGTAGAGTTCCCCCCATGCCTGTCCTGCCTCTGCCTGCTGGACAAACAGGAACTCCCCTTCACTGTCAAAACCCTCCAGAAGGAGGGGGGCAGCATCAAGGGGGGCGCTCTTCCAACCCTTGTCAGGGAGGGTGCCGCTTTGGTACCTGATCTGCTCTATTGCCTCTGATGCAGGGCGTATCTGTATGCGTACAGGATTCTCCGATGCAAAGGCCGACGAAATCGATGCTACAATAATTATGAGACTCACTAGTGAACAGGTTCTTTTGGACATCGCCACCCCCAAGGAATACAACCGGTGCCTTAAGGCAACGGAAGCGAGAAGACACGGACAGGGATTTTGCATAGGTGCATCGTAAGGATTGAAGTTGTGCAAGTAAGAGAAAATCCCACTATCATGATAAATCGTCATTGACCGAAAACAAGAGCTTTGGCATAAATGGTAGGTTGTACGGCATATTTGGTACCAGATACCACAGTAATGGTTATGGGATATGCTCATTGAGACTACAAATACGCAAATTAAGTATGATTTGATCGAAAAGGGAGCTAGGGATACATTTGCTTACGATGACCAACGAGGATGTATTTGAGTTGGGAGAATACTTGAAATCTCAGGGATTTGGCAGTTTATTATCAATGCTATACTATATTGGTGCTGTATTACAGAGCCTGAGAAAGTTCTGTTGCTAGTGCCACCATATAAGTGCAGCAACAGTACGGGACTGTTGCTGCACAAAACTTTTTAGGAAAGAGTACTCTTCCTACCAAACAACCTAGTAGTCGGTTGTATTGATGGAAGGTTCCAGATAATTGTCTGCGTGAGGGCCGGTGAGGTAATATTCGACAGATATGCTCTTGCCTGTACCGACATACTTTTCACCGTAGAAGGCTCGTGCCCCCAGGGTCACCTCATCACCGCTGACAACACCCAGCAAGATTCCAGGATTGACCACCTTCGCTTCGTTGGTACCATCGTAGGTTTTGCTCGGTTCGATGACTGTACTGTTTTTCTTGACCGTAAGGACCTTCTTGGTTATCACACCATTCTTTGCATAGTAGTACTCAGGCTCTGCATAGTTCCTGACCGACTCAGCGGAACCAGACAAGGAGTAGTTGATCTTGATGTACTTGTCAGTTCCTACCGCAGAGGTAAGATATCTGCCGTCAGCCTTCACCTCAACCCCATCATCGGCATAGAGCCCGGTGACCTTGCCCATGGTGAATTCTATGCTGTCGGTGCCGTCATACTGCTTGTTCAGCTTGATGCTGGCAGGATCGGCCACTGAAAGCCTTCTCTTCTCAATGGTACCTCCGGTGACAACATAGTCGTCAGGGGCAATGTACCTCTGGCTGTCAGAGCCTGCAAGGCTATAGCGCACGGTTATCGTCTTGTCCGTACCTGCATCCTTGTTATCAAAGGTAGCTGTCGCCAAAACCTGCACATCCTCTCTTCCGACAATGCCGGTAACAACACCTCCAGGGATGACCTGACACTCATCAGAGCTGTCATACTCCTTGGTCTTCACCAGTGTCGGGTCGGAAATGACCAGCTTCGGCATGGTGATGCTGCCTGCATACCTCACATCCTTTACAGGAGCGAGATAGTTGTCGGCATCAGGGCCACCTATGGTGTAGCTCACCATGATCTTCTTGTCGCCACCAATCTCCTTGTCCGCAAACACGGCCAACGCATCAACGGTGACCTTGTCCCCTGCTACGACTCCACCAAGTACACCCTTGGAGACAGGCAGCGTGTTATTCCCGTCATAGGGCTTGTTTGTCGTGCCTGGGAACGCGGGTGTCCCGATGGTGAGCTGTTTGGGTGCAATCATCCCAATGGCCACACTGGCAGGGGGAGCAATATAGTTGGAGGCATCAGGACCCTTGAGGGAATACACTACGGTGATGGCCCTCTCTCCAATGTTCTTGCTGGCATAGGCGGCAGTCGCATCGACCTCCACCTCGTCGCTTCCCATGACGCCGATCAGGTTGCCCCGGGTAAAGGCAATCTTGTCGCTGCCATCATAGACCTTGCTCTTGGTCTCCAGGAATATAGGTTCGCTGATGGCAAGCTGCGCGGGTGTGATCAAACCTCTGTCGGTTGTATAGGGAACAGGGGCGAGATAGTTCGCCTTGGCCTGGTCAGTGCCGACAAGTGAGTAGGAGAGAGTGATGCGCTTGTCCTTTCCAGCCTTGGCATCACCAAAGGATGCTGTTGCACTCAAGGTCACCTCATCATCAAGGAGACCGGTGAGGGTCTCTTTGGCAATACTAAAGTCGGAATCACTGAGCTTGGTCTCCCCATCATAGCTCTTGGTGGTATTCCAGAAGATGGGATTGTCTATGGTCAGCTGCACAGCCTTGATGGTACCTGCATTGGTTGTGTAGGCGACAGGTGCTATGTAGTTTGCATTATCACCATAGCCCGGTGCAAGCTGGTAGGTGACCTTGATCATCTTGTCCTCACCAACATCTGCACTCTCATACGCCGCTGTAGCAGAGAGGCTCACCGTATCCTTACCGACAATGCCAATTAGGGAACCTGCGGAAACGACAACAGCTGTAGTGCCATCATATGTCTTGCTCATAGTCCGGAAAAAGTTGGGCAGGTCGGCAACAAGCTGCTTGCGCTCTATCGATACACCTTCGATGATACTATACCCGACAGGTGCAATATAGTTGCCCGCATCAGTGCCGCTGAGCCAATACTCTACAGAAATACGTTTGTCGGTACCGGCATGTGCGTCACCGTAGAAAGCTTTCGCCTCCAGGGTAACATCATCACCGCTTACAGCACCTTCCAGGGTGCCCGGATCGATTACCTTGGCAGAGAGAGTGCCATCGTAGATTTTGTTCAATTCAACGATGGTGGTATCTTTCTGTACAGTAAGCGCCCTCTTGGTTATCACACCGGTCTTTATGTTGTAGGGTTCGGGCGCTGTATAGTTCCTGACCTGATCAGCTGGTCCTGACAAGAAGTAGCTGATCGTTATGGTCTTTCCACTCCCTACGGCATAGCTGAGGTACCTGCCATCGGCCTTCACGGTAACCCCATCATCGGCATAGAGCCCGGAGACCCTGCCCATGGTGAAATCAACACTTTCGCTGCCGTCATACTCCTTGCTTAGCTTGATGCTGGCAGGAGCGGTTATTGAAAGCTTCTTCTTCTCAATCGTTCCACCACTAATGATATAGTCTTCGGGAGGCATATACCTCTGGCTGTCAGAGCCTGCAAGGGTATAGCGCACGGTTATGGTCTTGTCAGTGCCCGCATCCTTGTTGTCATAGGTAGCTTTCGCAACAACCCGCACATCCTCTGTTCCGACAATGCCGGTCACTGTGCTTCCAGGGGTGACCTGGCTCACATCAGTTCCATCATACTCCTTGGATACTGTTATGATCGGATTGGAAATGCTCAGTGAGGGCCCGGTAGCTATACTGCCTGTATACCTTGCATCCTTGACCGGGGCAAGGTAGTTGCCCGCATCGGGTCCTTCTACAGAATAGGTCACTGTAATGGTCTTGTCGCTTCCAATATCTTTGTCCGCATACGTAGCAAGGGCAGAAACAGCTATGCTGTCACCTGAAACGACTCCTTCGACGGTGCCTATCGTGACAGGCAACGTAGTTCTGCCGTTATAGGCCCTGTTCGTGCCTTCAGGGAACGTGGGGGCGCTGATGGTCAGCTGTTTTGCTGTAATCTTGCCAATGGCTATCGTGTTGGAAGGGGTGATGTAGTTAGCAGCATCAGGACCCTTGAGGGAATACGCAACGGTGATTGCCCTTACACCCACATTCTTATCGGCATAGCTTGCTACTGCATCGGCTGTTACCGTATCACCGGCGACCACGCCTATCAAGTTGCCCTTGGTAAAGGCAACGCTGTCAGACCCATCATAGGTCTTGTTCCTATAATTTGAGAATATGGGAGTGGTGATATTCAACTGCTTGGCTTTGACCACACCAGCATAGGTTGTATAGGGAACAGGAGCGAGATAGTTGGCATTCTTGTCTTCCAATGCATAGGTGACTGTTATCGCCTTGTCAGAACCCACGTTCTTGTCCGCATAGGCTGCAGTTGCTATCACAGTCATCGTACCGGGGAGGAAACCATCGGCGGTACGTGAGGTGACACTAAGGCCTGCAGTCCCATCATAGACCTTGCTTGTCACAGGGAGGCTGGGCATAGCTATGGTCAGCTGTATGGGCGTGATCACAGCCGTATCCACTACGTAGCCTGCAGGGTCATTATAGTTATCCTTGTCAGCACCCTCTGCAAGGGTATACCTGACGAGTATGCTCTTGCCTTCGCCTGCATTGACATCACCTTGGTAGGCTGCCGTTGTAGAGAGGATTACCTCATCGTTGCCCAACACACCTTCAAGGGTTCCCCCTGCAAGGACTGAAACAACAGAAGTGCCATCATAAGGCTTCTCTGTTTGGATCTTTGTGGATCTGGGCTTTACATTGAGATCCCTCTTGGTGATCGTAGCTCTGTAGTCTGTCGTGTTGACAGGGGGTCTGACATAATTGTTGGCTTGGGGTCCGGTGAGGAAATATTCAACGGATATGCTCTTACCCAGACCGACATTCTTATCGCTGAAAGAAGCCTTTGCCTCCAGCGTAACATCATTACCTGTGACGACACCCTCCAAGATTCCTGCATTGGTGACCTTTGCTGAAAGCGTCCCGTCGTAGATCCTGCTCGGCTCGATCACGGTACTGTTTTTCTTGACCGTAAGGACCTTCCTGGTTATCACACCGGTATTTGCAAAATAGAAACCAGGCATTTCATAGTTGTTGACCTGATCGGCAGGACCTGACAGGGAGTAGGAGATCTTTATGAACTTATCAGTGCCTACCAACGGGGTCAGGTACCTTCCCTCAGCCTTCACCTCAACGCCATCAGAGCCATAGAGCCCGTAGACTTTGCCCATGGTGAACTCTATGCTGTCGTTGCCATCATACTCCTTGCGGGCCTTGATGTTTGAGGGGTCGGTTATGAAGAGTTTTTTCTTCTCGATGGTACCGCCGGCGGCGATATGGTCATCGGGGGCGTTGTATCTATGGCTGTCAGAGCCTGCAAGGCTATACCGCACGGTTATGCTCTTGTCCGTTCCAGCATTCTTGGTGTCATAGGTTGCTGTTGCTAGAACCTGCACATCCTCAGTTCCGACAATGCCGGTGACTACGCTTCCTGCGGTGACCTTGCACACATCAGAGCTGTCATACACCTTGCTCTTCCCCAGGATGGGATTAGAAATGGAAAGCTTGGGCCTGCCTATGCTGCCCATATAGCTCTGGTCCCTGACGGGTGCGAGGTAGTTTCCGGCATCTGGGCCGCCTATGGTGTAGAGCACCGTGATCTTCTTGTCGTCGCCAATTTCCTTGTCCGCAAACTGGGCCAGGGCATCGACGGTGACCTTGTCCCCTGCAACGACCCCACCAAGGGTGCCTTTGGATACAGGGAGGGTATTCTTGCCATCATAGGGCTTGGCTGTCGTGCTTGGGAAAGCAGGGGCCCCAATGGAAAGCTGTTTAGGTTCAATCACCCCTGTTTGAATTGTATAGGAGACAGGGGCGAGATAGTTGGCGTTGTAGGTCTCCAAAGCGTAGGAAACGGTTATAGCCTTGTCGGTTCCTACACCCTTGTCTGCAAATGCTGCAGTAGCAGTCACAGTCATCTCACCTGGCTGGAACCCTTCAGGAGTGATTGTGCTGAAACTGAGAGCTGTTGTCCCATCATAGGTCTTGCCCACTTCAGAGAGACTTGATCTGGCAATGGTCAGCTGTAGGGGGGTGATTACCCCGGTTTCAAGGGTGAAGCCTTCAGGAGCTATGTAGTTATCCTTATCAGCTCCTTCTGCAATGGCATAGCTCACCGTTATACCCTTATCTTCACCTGCATTGACATCACCTTGGTAGACAGCCCTTGTGGAGAGGATCACCTCATCGTCGTCCACCACCCCATCAAGGACTCCTGCAGAAAGGACAAAGGCGATATCTGTCCCATCATAAGGCTTTTCTGTCATGATCCGAGTGGTTTCGGCATATACACCGAGCGCCTTTCTGGTGATGCTCCCCTGATATTCCTGGGTATTGGTATCAGGTTCTTTGTAGTTATCTGCATACCTTCCGGTGAGGAAGTACTCAACAGTAATGCCCTTGTCTGTTCCGACCAGCTTGTCGCTGAAGAAAGCCCTCGCCCCCAGTGTAACATCGTCATCGCCGATGACTCCCACCAAGGTTCCTGGGTCTGTTACCGTTACAGTGGGCGTACCGTCGTATACTTTCGTTTTTTCAAGCTTTGTTGTGCCGGGTTTCACCGTCAGGGGCTTCTCGATGATCACCCCTGCATTGGTGGTAAAATCCACAGGAACAAGAAATCTTGCAGCATCGGCATCACTATCAATGGGTGTGTCTGCGACCGTAGCATCGGCCTTTGGTGCATCAGCAACCGGCGCCACAGGGGTCTTGCTTGCAGCAGGGGCCGGAACAGTTGGTTGTACGAAATCCTCTGCGGGCTTGATGGTCTGTTGTGCCTCAACCTGTACGACAGGCACCCCTGCCTTCACTTCCTTATCACCACATCCGGTCAGGACGAGCAACAAAGCTGCAAGCACCACGAAAAACACTGAAAGATTCTTCTGCACATGTTTCATATAACCCACCTATAACAATATTAGAGAATGTTCTGACATCCATCATCATTGCTTTCTAGAAAAAATCAAACAAAGCAATAAAACTACCCATATTTAATAATCTAGCCCTTGGGTATGAAAGTCAAGGAGTTTTCCCTTTGATTGGGACCAGAACTCCACTCTCTTCACTACTAAGAGCATTTTCCCACCAATATGACCTTGTATTGCAACAATCGAAGGAGGGAGACAAGCAATACTTCAGGCTATCCCTACTATGATGACTGATCTGTTGCAGACACCTTTGTACAAAGTTCCTACAGGTAAAATCACCTATCATGAGGTGTATGCCCAACACGAAAGGCATACCTGCGAACACCCCTATCACTCTTCATTACCCTCAAATAGACAGACAAAGCATACATACACAGATAATATGCACAATATCTTTGGCATAGATGTGCATTATTTCAGCATGGAACGAAGGCTAAAGAGAGGATAATAAGAAGAAAGAGAAATGAAAAAAGGTATGAAGCAGGACGAATTGGCTTTGCCCTGCTTCATACCATCCGATCAGCAGACCCTTTCAGCGTACGCCTTGATGGCAGAGGCGTTGGCATAGCTTGTGGCCACTCCATCCTTGAGCACAACCAGCGTTGGTGCCTGCATGATGTCATACCTCATTGCAAGGGCCTTCTCCTGCTGTGCATCAACTACAGCATAGGCTATGGATGATGCATCAAGGAAGCGCTTGGCAACCTTGCAGTTGGGGCAGGTCTGAGTGGTGAACAGCAACACCTTCTCTTGTTGCGCCTTGCCTTCATTGCTGTCGTTGAAGGCGTAGAGCTTTCTCTCCTTGAACTCCTCGGCCTTTCCATCATTCCAGTTCTTTACCGGACGATAGTAGCCGGTAATGCGGCTGTAGACCTCAGTCTCCTTGCCACAGTGCGGGCAAAGCGGCTGCTCCCCTACAAGATAGCCATGGTCACTGCATACCGAGTAGATCGGGCTCAGGGTATAGTAGGGCAGCTTGAAGGCCGTTGCAATCTTTCTGACCAGGGCGGCGGCACTCTGCCAGGAGGGAAGGCGCTCGCCAAGGAAGGCATGGAACACAGTCCCTGAGGTGTAGAGGGTCTGCAGCTCATCCTGGATGGAGAGGGCCTCGAAGATATCCTGGGTATAGTTCACCGGAAGGTTGGTGCTGTTTGTGTAGTAGGGGGCATTATCCTCGCTTGTGGCACTCTTGATAAGGGGGAAGGCCTTCTTATCGTGTTTGGCCAACCTGTAGGTGGTCGACTCGGCAGGGGTTGCTTCAAGGTTGTACAGGTCCCCATATGTTTCCTGGTAGAGAGAGAGGCGGTCGCGCATGTGGTTGAGCACCTCCTTGGCAAAGGCCAAGCCCTCCTCCGTACCTATATGCTTGCCCAGGAACCTCGCATTGAGACACGCCTCGTTCATGCCCACCAGCCCTATGGTGGAGAAGTGGTTCTCAAACGTACCCAAGTAGCGCTTGGTATACGGATAGAGGCCGGCATCCATCAGGCGCGTGATGACGCTTCGCTTCACCTCCAGGGAGCGGGCGCTGATGTCCATCATCTTGTCAAGACGCCTGTAGAAATCCTCCTTGTCCTGGGAGAGATAGGCGATCCTGGGCATGTTGATGGTCACTACCCCGATGGATCCGGTGGATTCACCGCTACCGAAGAACCCGCCGGATTTCTTTCTCAGTTCCCGAAGGTCCAGCCTCAGGCGACAGCACATCGAGCGGACATCGCTGGGCTCCATATCGCTGTTCACATAGTTGGAAAAATACGGGGTACCGTACTTGGCCGTCATCTCAAAGAGCAGCTTGTTGTTCTCAGTTTCGGACCAGTCAAAATCCTTGGTGATGGAGTAGGTGGGGATGGGGTACTGGAAGCCACGCCCTTCGCTGTCGCCGCCTATCATCACCTCGATGAAGGCCTTGTTGACCATATCCATCTCCGCCTTGCAATCCTTGTACAGGAAGGGCATCTCCACCCCACCCACTATCGCAGGCAGTTCTGCAAGGTCTGCAGGAACTGTCCAGTCGAGGGTTATGTTGGAGAAGGGGGCCTGGGTTCCCCATCGTGAGGGTGTATTGACCCCGAAGACAAAGGATTCGATGCACTGCTTTGTCTCCTGGTAGGAGAGGTTGTCAGCCTTTACAAAAGGGGCGAGGTAGGTATCGAAGGAGGAGAATGCCTGGGCCCCTGCCCACTCATTCTGCAGGATCCCCAGGAAGTTGACCATCTGGTTGCATAGCGAGGATAGGTGCTTCGCCGGTGCGCTGGTTATCTTGCCAGGGACACCGCCGAGACCAACCTTGATGAGCTGATCAAGCGACCATCCGGCACAGTAGCCGGTAAGCATGGAAAGATCATGGATATGCAGATCCGCACTCCTATGGGCATCGGCGATCTCCTGGTCGTAGACCTCAGAGAGCCAGTAGTTGGCCGTGATGGCACCGCTGTTGGATAGGATCAGGCCCCCTACACTGTAGGTGACCGTGGAGTTCTCCTTGACGCGCCAATCATCAAGTTTCAGATAGCCGTCCACCGCATCCTTGTAGTCAAGGATGGTGGATTTCATGTTCCTCACCTTCTCGCGCTGCTTGCGGTAGAGGATATAGCTCTTTGCCACATCGGCATAGCCTGCCTGCACAAGGACGGCCTCTGCACTGTCCTGTATCTCTTCTACACCAACGGTCCCGCCCTGTATCTTGGGCTCATAGTCGCTGGTGACCTTCAGGGCAAGAAAATCTATGATGTTGGGGGTAAACTGCTTATTCTGTGCTTCAAAAGCCTTTGTAAGGGCCGATGCTATTTTCGAGATGTCAAAAGTGACAATGGAACCATCACGCTTGATGACTTGGTACATGCTCGTTCTCCTGTTCAGATCATTATTCAGAACCAGAGTACAGCATATGTGGTGGTAGTTCAAGGTAAAACACGCAATATGTGGTGTTTCCAACTATGATAAGGATTACACTCCTCGAATGGATATAGCTCTGATATAACTCTTCAACAACTTCTTATGGAGCATCATTTCCTCTTCGGAGAAGGGTGTCATCACCTCTTTTCCGAGAAGATTTCCCGAATCCACAAAGGATTGCAAGCAATATGCCCGACACCCCTTCAGCCACTTGCCGATGGCGAGCATATCCTGCTCTGTATGGAATTCACGCACCAAGGTCGTCCTGAACTCATAGGGAAGAGCCCCTCCCATAAGGATGGCTGCACTTCGCTCTATATCCCGGGTATCATAGCCAGGAAGGCCGATGGTCGGTCCATACCGCTCCCTGCTGTTCTTGATATCCATGGCGACATAGTCCACAAGACGCTCCTCAACCACTCTTTCCAGGCGATCGGGGAAGCTTCCGTTGGTGTCGAGCTTGACCAACAGCCCCCTGGCCCGGATCTCCCTTATGAAGGGTTCCAAATCAGGGTTTGCCATGGGTTCCCCCCCGGTGATGCATACGCCGTCGAGAAAACCCTTTCGCTCTTCAAGAAAGAGGAAAAACTCCTCTTCGGTGATGAAGGGTTCTGGGAAGGGACCACTTACAAGGTCGGGGTTATGACAGAACGGACAGCGGAAATTGCAGCCACCCAAAAACACGGTGCAGGCCACCACCCCAGGATAATCAAGCAACGTCATCTTCTGTAAACCGGCAATATGCATCTTGTCCCTCCCCACTGAGTGTAAAACCTCTAGCGACAAAGGGGAAGGCTTATGAGGTGAGGATGTTGTTCAGGAAGAACAGTACCCCTGGAATTGATGGCTCCATCAAATGGTGACAGTGAAGGCGATGCTTGCGTGCATCGCCTTCAATTCTGAGTGGTGTGTTTGTGTTCTTACTACGGCTTCAGGTTCTCTTTACTGCATTGCAGGGGAGTTGCCGTCGGTGCGCTGGTTGATGATGCGGATCTGCTTGTACAGCCCCTCACCTTCGCTCTTGGTATCCACGCCGCCGAAATCAGTGAGGGCTGTGTGTACCAGTCTTCTCTCATACGGGTTCATCGGCTCAAGCAGGCGGCTCCTGCCGCTGCTTCGAACCTGTTCGGCACTCTTGAATGCCATGCGGATGAGCTGCTCTTCATGGCGCATGCGGTAGTTTTCACTATCGACCACAATCTTCAGATCAGGCTCGGTCTTGCCTACAAATACATTGGCAAGCAGCTGGATTGCATCCAGGTTCTTTCCTTTTCTTCCGATAATGATGCTTGAGTTGTCACTTTCAATGTTCAGCCCAAGCTTTCTCTCTTTGCGGAAACCGATGGTGACCTTTCCTTCATACCCCATCTTCTGCAGCATGGTTGCCACAAATACCAGGACATCCTGCTCGAGCTGGCTGTTTACCGGGTAGTCTACAAAGGCTCCGTCACTCAGGCGGGGTTCGTAGGCATCAGGCTCGATGGGGGTGTTCCCATCATCGAAATGAATCCTGATCTTTACATTGCTTTTCTTAAAAAGGCCCTTACGGACCGGCTCGACGATCTCTACATCAAAGTCTTCACGTTCAATATGCAGTTCTTCAATTGCCTTTGCAATTGCCTCCTGCTCGGTACGTCCTTCGAATTCTTTCATCATATGTTTACTCCGTTTCGGGAGGGAATCCCCCCGAAGTTAAAATCTTTTTTATACCCTATTTGCGCTTCCCTTTCGGACCGGGAAAAGTCCTGACGTTGCTTGCCACCTCTTCTTGCTGTTCAGCCTTCTTCTTGTTGTTGGTATAGACCTGCTGGACGATGGATATGGCGTTCATGACCGACCAGTAGAGGATCAGGCCCGATGGTGCGCTATAGAGGACAAAGAAGAACATCAGCGGCATGCCGTACGTCATGAACTTCATCATGCCCTGCTGACTGCCTGCAGTCTGTGCATTCTGTGTGATCTTCATCGAGAAGATCATGCTGACTGTGTAGATGATGGGCAGCAGATGCAATTCATTGCCTATGAATGGGAGGGTGAAGGGGAAGGTGAATACGGTATCGGGCATGGAAAGGTCAGGTATCCAACCAGGGATGAACATCGCCCCACGAAGCTCAAAGTGCTTGTTCAAGAGGCCATAGAAGGCGATGAGGATCGGGAACTGGACCAGCATGGGAAGACACCCTCCCATCGGATTGATCTTCTCCTTCTTGTACAGGGCTGCTATCTCCTCGTTCTGCTTGGTCGGGTTGTCAGCATACTGCTCCTTGATCTCCGCCATCTTCGGTGAGAGGGAACTCATCTTTGCAGTCGACTCCATACCCTTCTTGGTGACAGGGTAGAGGATCAGCTTCAACAGGAAGGTGAGGATGATGATGCCCACGCCATAGTTGGGGATCAGGCCATAGAGGAAATTGAGGATCCACTTGAGGATGTTCTCAAGCCACCCAAGCCAGGTGTTGCTGTCAAGGGCCTTGTCCAGCTGCAGGTTGGAGACACCGAAGCTGTTCAGGCTCGCATCATCATAGATGCTCATGAAGCTCTTGATCTGAGGACCGGCGTAGAAGCGGAACGTATCTGTCTGGGAGGCACTCTTGATGGAGGGCCTGGAGAAGTACATGCTCGACTCCATGGGAATGCTAGCATCGGTGGTCTCACTGAGGCTGATTGCATAGGAGGTGGCATCGGGGATGGCGATCATGGAGAAGTACTTGCCTGCAAGAGCTACCCAGGAGACAGGCTTTGTGGTGCTGTACAACCCGTTGCTCAGCTTGATCTGTTTTTTCTTTGCAGAGCCGTCTTCCTTGACGTAGAACCTTCGGTAGTTGTAGTTGTTGTTCGGTGCACTGGTGAAGGATGGCCCTATCTGCGGCTCGAAGGCCAGAGTATAGGCAAAGTTCTCAAAGGAGAGGGGAATGGACTTGTTGACGCTGTTCTGCATGTTGATGTCAACCTGGAAGAGGTAGTCATTCTCCCCAAAGGTAAAGGTCTTGTTCAGGGTGAAGAACTCACCGGTGGTCTTGCCCTCGGCGTTGAGCATCTCAAAATCCTGGGTAAAGACAACCCTGTTGCCCCGTATGCTATGGCGGAAGGTCGCATCGATCGGGTTGGATTTGTCATTGCCTGCATACATGAGGAATGCATCGTTGCTCTCTTCGCCTTGGAAGAGCAGTTCGACAGGCATTCCGTCATCAAGGTGCTTGTTCAGCTTGAACGACGAGATGGAAGCGCCGACAGGATTGAACTCAATGGTGAACAGGGGGGTCTTGTAGATGAATGGGTTTGCCGTCCCCACCTCGCCAATTGCCACCAGCGAACCCGGAAGGCCGCTGTTCCAGGCAATGTTTGCAGAGACCATGGCATTCTGTGCAGGAGCCAGCAGGGATGAGGAGGAGCTCTGTGCTCCCGGGGCGGGGGCAGGGCTCTGCTCTACCGAGGCTGTGGGAGAAGGTGCAAAGAACGAGGTCTGGATGGTCATCCCTACTGTTATGACCACAACGGAAAGGACAATGGCTAGAATGGTATTTTTATCCATATCTGCTCCTGATGGGTTGATACATGAGAAGAAATCACAGGAAAGATAGGATTGTTTCGAAGGGTTCTACACAAAAAAAGTGATGCAGGACTATAGCAGTACCTTAAGGCTGAAGGAATACCCCAGCCTTTTCACAAAGAGATATGAGTTGCTTCGTTTGGATTTCATGGTCTGGAACCTTTCCTGGATATACGATAAACGCAAAGTCGTAGCCGGTGCGCATAGAGGGTTTAGCGTTACGCCATATCTCCTTGATCTGACGACGAATCCTGTTACGCTGCACAGAATTTCCGTAGTGTCGAACAGGAATTACTATAATTCTGTTCCAATCAAGGTCATTGCGACTTGCAATCATTTTCAATCCCTGGCAAGAATAGCTCTTGCCAGTCTTGAAAATATGGTCTATCTCCGGTTTACGTTTTACTATTTCTTTTTTAGAAAGGCTTCTTCTCATCACATACGCTAAGCTTATGCCTGCCCTTGGCTCGTCTGCGAGCAAGTATACTCCTACCACCGACTGTTGCCATGCGTGCACGGAACCCAAATTTTCTATTTCTCTTTACTCTACTAGGCTGGTAGGTTCTTTTTCCTTTGTAACTCATGAGATGTTCTCCAATTTTTCATCGCTTTCGCGGATAGTATTCATAGTAAAAGGGAGGTAAACTCCCCGAGTGGTGCAGTATATAGAGCAAGTTTCTTTAGGTCAAGTAACTAGGAGCTAACAACCTGAAGCGACTTTACTCCCAAGGAAGGGTATTTCCTCTGAATGGAAGCAAGTATCCTCTTCTGCTGCATCATGGTTATCTGAGCCCAGGAAGGGTGGTCCGCTTTGAGCACCAGCGTACTACCCTTTATATCAATTATTTTAACGTGTGGATAGAGTCTCGTACCAATTATATCCTGCCAATTCATCCCGATTGCGGCTTTAGGGTTTTCCGGGCGAATATCCAGCCTGTGCAGGACCATGTCCAGCACCTTTCTGCCCTCTATCGGTTCGCCATCCTTGCAGATGCGTTTTTTCTTATCCTTCATGGATGAGGAAACTCCCTTCCCTGACATCATAGAGCAGGGCATCGCTACCTGCCAAGGAGGCGAAATAGTGCTCCTCAGGCAGAAAGGTGAAAAATGCCTGGCTGTACCCTTCCATGAGCGAGAGAAATTTCTCACGCTTGGGCAGATCGAGTTCAAGAAGCACGTCATCCACCAGGATAAGGGGTCTTTTCCCTGTCTTCCTATGGAAAAATGCCATCTGGGCAGTGCGAAGGACTAGCGAGGCAAGCCTGAGCTGCCCCGTCGATCCAATCTGGGAGAAGGCACCCCCATCCTGGATGATGGTGAACCGGTCACGATGGATGCCGCTGGTGGTGGTCATCATCGTCAAATCCCTCCCTCTGGTCTCCGCCAGGTACTGGACTATCTCATCTTCGGTGGTGCACTCCGACCAGGAGGGCTGGTAGCGTATCTCTATGTTCAGCTCGGTTTCCGATACCTCCCTGTACATCTGGGGAAAAATGAGGCCGAACTCAGAGACTGCCTTTGCTCTCTCCTGCTGGATGGCAATCCCATATTTGGCCAGCTGCAGGTCATAGACGCTCAGCAGCGAGTGCCTGCCCTCCTTGATTGCAAGGTTCCTTTGCTTCAAGAGAAGACGGTAGCGGCGCATGTCATCGAAGAACAGCGGGTCGTACATGCTCATCGTCTGGTCGAAGAACCGCCGCCTTTGCTCCGGTTCCCCACGGACAAAGGCAATGTCATCATGGCTGAAGACAATGCAGGGGATGTTGTAGACCAGCTCCTTTCTGTCCCTGATTTCCCGCTCATCAAGGAATACCCGCCTTTTGGAGTCCTGGTATTCCAGCACAAGGGTATGGCTGAGGTTATCCTCACCAAGGTATTTTCCGCTGAGCTTGAATGACCGCTCTCCATGGCTGACCAGCTCGCGCAGCTGTGAAGATCGGAAGGACGATCCATAGCAAAGTGTGTATATGGCCTCAAGGAAGTTTGTCTTTCCCTGTCCGTTCATGCCTATGAGGAATACTTGTCGGTTTGCGACAGGTACCGCCTCACCGGTGAGGTTTCTGAACTGTGCTGTCCTGATCTCAGTAAATACCATCAGGCATTGAGCTGCATGGGCATGATGATGTGGTAGTAGTCCTGCCCACTCTCTCCCTTGACGGTCATCGCCCTGGTAGGTTCGGTGAAGTTGATGGAGAAGAACTCGCCTTCCATCATCTTGAGGGGATTCATCAGGTAGGTGAAGTTAAGGGATACCTTGTTCTCAGGTCCTTCATAGGTGCACGGGATGATCTCCTTCGCCTCCCCAACCTCATTCTCATCACTGGTAAGCAGGATGCCCGCTTCGCTGATATCGAGGTAGATGCGTCTGGCCTTGTTCTCCACAAGCAGCGACACCCGCCTCAGGGCATCGAGCATATCCTGGACCCTCATCGTGGCGCTGTAGCTCTGGCTTTCAGGTATGACCCTGCGATAGTTGGGATACTGGCCCTTTATCAGGGTGGAGTAGAAAAGTCTCTCTGCAATCTGGGCAAAGACGATGTTCTCCGTGATGCACAGCTTGAGCATTCCCTCATCCGAGGAGAGTTTTTTCAAGACGGCGAAGAACTTCGGGGGGATGATGACAGGCTGGAATGCTGGTATATCCTCGTCGAATTCCCTTTCGACTATGGAGAGCCTTCTTCCATCGGTGCCCACCATGGTCATTCCGGTGGGTGTCCTTTCAAGAAAGAGGCCGCAGAGAAAATACCGTGTCTCATCTTCGCTTATGGCAAAGATCGTCTGGTTGGCCATGTCGTTGAAGCGTTTCTGCCCAATGGAGAAATATGTGTTGTTCCCTATGCTCTCCAAGGCTGGAAATTCATCTGCGTTGATGGTCCTGAGCTTGAAGTCGATGCTCTGCCCTTCGGGCTTGATGGCAAACACACCACTTTGTGCTGTGAACTGGATGTTGCCATCAGGTAGGGAGCGGAGGATGTTGAGGAATTTGTCACAGTAGACCATAGTTTTCCCCCTCTCCAGGGTCTGGACCGCAATCTCTGTGCTGAAGCCCACCTTCTGGTCTGTTGCCCTGATGATCAGACGGTCATCACTGGTCTCCATATAGACGTTTGAGGTGACCGACAGAGAGTTTCTCTGACTCGTAAAATCCATTGAATATATGACTTCATTGAGGATTGATTCTTTGCTGCAGACGAATTTCATCTTTGACTCCTAATATGTAATATAATTTAGTAATAGTAGTAATAGTAGCACGGATTCTGTGGATAACTGAATAATTCATTATACAACCTATCCTTAGATTTTGTCATCTTGTGGACAACTGCGGCAGTTGTCCACAATTGCTCCACAAGCAAAAAGCGCTGTCCACAGGATTTGTGAGTTATCCACAACCTATCCATAGGGTATCCACAGGAATTTACCGCTTAACATTCATTAAGTCCCTCTTCAGTTTCAACACAGTATTGGTGAAGGCCTCATCACTTTTCATCAAGGATTCAATGCGGTTGAAGGAGTGCATCACCGTGGTGTGGTCACGTCCGCCGAACTCGGTGCCGATCTCGGTGGTGGAGTATTCGGTGATGTCGCGCGCGAGATACATGGAGATCTGCCGGGGTTGGATGAGGCTCTTGTTCTTTTTCTTCCCCTTTATCTCAAAGGAACTGACGTTGAAATACTCGCCGACTACCTTGATGATGGTATCGATGGAGAGCGTCTGGTTTGCATTGGCGGCAAGCGAGGGCAGGGTTCCCAACAGCTCCTTGGTCTTGTCCAGCGTGAGCTCCTGGTCGAGCAGTTCGCTGAAGGCTATCAGCTTGGTCAGCGACGATTCAAGGTCTCGCACATTGGTGCAGACGTTGGTCGCTATGTAGTCGATGATCTCCTCGCTCATGGAGCTGCCCCTCTGCTCCGTTTTGCTTTTGAGAATCGCAACCCTTGTCTCGTAGGAGGGTGGCTGCAGGTCGACATTCAGCCCGCGTTCGAACCTGGAGCTGAGGCGGTCGCTGATGTTCTTCAGTTCGCTGATGGGCCTGTCACAGGTGAAGACCATCTGCTTTTTTGACTCGTAGAGGTTGTTGAAGGTGTGAAAGAGCTCTTCCTGGGTCCCGTCCTTTCCTTGGAGGAAGTGGATGTCGTCGATGAGCAGCACATCGACTTTTCTGAACTTGTTCTTGAAGCTCTGCATCTTGTTGGACCCCACCGAGTCGATGAACTCGTTGGTGAACATCTCTGCGGTGACGTACATCACCTTCAGTTCCGGTGTGTTGTCGATGATATGGTTGCCTATGGAGCTGAGCAGGTGGGTTTTTCCCAGGCCTACCCCTCCGTAGATGAGGCAGGGGTTGTAGCTCACCCCCGGGTTCTTCGCTATGGCCAGGCTTGCGTTGTAGGCGAAGGTGCTGTTGTCCCCTATGACGAAGTTTCCGAACTGGTAGGAGTAGTTGAGGTTGCACTCCTTCTTCATCTTCATCGTCGCCTCTTGTGACGCCCTCTGCTTTGGTGGCGGCTGCGCTGTCTTGGCCTCCTTGGGAGGTTCGATCACCGACGAGGGGTCCGCGTCCTTGTGTTCCTGTATTTCAGAAAGGGACTTGACGATGAAGTCCACCCCAATGTCCTCTCCGGTAAGTTCGCACAGCGTATTTACCAGGAGGTCCCTATATCTGGCAATGACGGTATCGAGGATAAATTGGCTCGCTCCGGCTAGGATGACTTTCTTGTCATCCGAACCGACGTAGACGATCCGATTGAACCAGGTCGAGTATTCCTGTACCGGCAGTGTCTCTTGTATGCGGAGGATGGTTTCCTGCCAGAATTCATAATAGTTACTGTTTGTGTCGCTCATGCGGCCATTTTACTCTGTCGGTCATCGGCTTGCAAGAGCTCTTTGCCGACCAGAGGGGGCAACCTGATAATCTATTGTCTAAAAAGCAGTTATAAAAGGTCAGTTTTTCATTCGAATACTTGCAACAAAGCCCTTTTTCTGGTATAATCAGTAAGGATTGGCGTAGGCCTTTTTTTATTATTACATAAGGATATAACTGATGAGTGAAGGGAGCTTTGACAAAGGAAAATTCCAGCCACCACTGCACCATAGTGGTTCGCACATGGAAGCTTCGACAAATACCTATTCTGCCGGGAGCATCCAGGTCCTCAAGGGCCTTGAGGCTGTAAGAAAACGACCCGGAATGTATATTGGTTCCACTGGCATCGATGGCCTGCACCATCTCGTATACGAGGTGGTGGACAACAGCATCGATGAAGCTATGGCAGGGTATTGTACTGATATCCAAGTTTTCCTCGACAAGAATGAGGAGGGTAGGGATGTCTGTACCATCGAGGACAACGGACGCGGCATACCAGTTGAGATGCATCCCACCGAACATAAGAGTTCCTTGGAGATAGCACTTACCCAGCTGCATGCCGGAGGCAAGTTCGACAAGAACTCCTATAAGGTCTCCGGGGGTCTGCACGGTGTGGGGGTTTCGTGTGTGAACGCGCTCTCCGAGTGGATGGAGGTGGTTGTCTACCGTGACGGTGGCATCTACAAGCAGGTCTACTCAAAGGGCCTGCCACAGACTCAGGTCGTACAGACAGGGGACAGTGACCGCACCGGCACGATAGTGAGCTTCAGCCCCGACTACACCATCATAGAGGACAATGCATTCAGCTATGAGACGCTTGTAAACAGGTTCCGTGAGCTCTCGTTCTTGAACAAGGGCATCACCATCACCGTCTCAGACAGGCGCGGCGAGGAGATCCGGGAGAAGACCTTTCATGCCACCGGAGGGCTCAGCCAGTTTGTCAGCTATCTCAACGAGTTCAAGCATGTGCTCAACGACCCCCCCATCTCTGTTGAGGGTGAGCGTGACAACGTCAAGGTGGAGATCGCCTTGCAGTACAACGACAAGTACGACGAGAAGGTGCTCTCCTATGTGAACAACATCAACACCCGTGAAGGGGGGACTCACCTCACCGGTTTCAGGACCGGTCTTTCTCGCGTCATCAACGTACAGCTGCAGAAAAATCCAAAGCTTATGAAGAAATATGAGGAGAAGCTCGAGCAGAGCGACATCTCCGAAGGCCTGACGGCCATCATATCGGTGAAGATTCCCGAGCCCCAGTTCGAAGGCCAGACCAAGATGAAGCTGGGTAACTCAGCTGTTAGCGGTATTGTCTACTCTATGGTCTACGAGAAGCTTGGCAACTACTTTGACGAGTTTCCTGCCATAACTGAGAAGATCATCGAGAAGATCATCAGCGCAGCCCTTGGGCGGGTCGCCGCCCGCAAGGCGCGCGAGCAGATCCGCAAGAAGAGTGAAGGCGGAGGGCTTCCCGGCAAGCTGGCCGACTGCTCCGAGAAGGATCCTGCCAAGTGCGAGGTCTTCATCGTTGAGGGTGACTCTGCAGGCGGTTCGGCCAAACAGGGACGGGACCGCAAGTTCCAGGCGATTCTCCCTCTCTGGGGGAAGATGCTGAACGTGGAGAAGGCACAGGAGTTCCGTGTATTGGGCAATGACAAGCTCCAGCCTGTCATCTCCACTATCGGGGCAGGCATCACACGGTACAACAATACCGGCAAGGATCTGGAAAATGACAGTGAGAATGGCATCACGTTCGATATTGAAAAGGTGCGATACCATAAGATCATCATCATGGCTGACGCCGATGTCGACGGCTCGCATATCAGGACGCTCCTGCTTACCTTCTTCTTTAGGTATATGCGTCCTCTCATCGAGGCCGGCTATGTCTATTTTGCCATGCCTCCCCTCTATAAGATAACCATCGGAAAGAAGGTGGAGTATGCCTATGACGAGGAAGCACGGGTGAAGATTCTCAAGGATAACAACATCGGCGAGAACTCCAAGGCATCCATCCAGAGGTACAAGGGTCTTGGTGAGATGAATCCCGATCAGCTTTGGGAGACGACCATGAATCCAGAAACCCGCATGATCAGCCAGATTCGCCTTGATGATGCGGAGGAGGCCGATAGGGTGTTCTCCATGCTCATGGGTGAAGAGGTTGAGCCTCGCAGGGCCTTCATTGACGCAAATGCCGTTTATGTATCGAATCTGGATGTATAGGATAAGGATAGTATTGTGGAAGAAGAGATTAACAGCAGAATAATTCCTGTGGATGTGTCAAAGGAGATGCGCACCTCGTATCTCAATTATGCCATGTCTGTAATAGTAAGTAGGGCTCTGCCTGATGTGCGTGATGGGCTCAAGCCTGTGCACAGGCGGATTCTGTTCGATATGTTTGAGATGGGCATCAGGGCCAACTCCAGCTATAAGAAGAGTGCACGTATCGTCGGAGACGTCCTGGGTAAGTACCACCCCCACGGCGATGGCTCGGTCTATGAAGCCCTGGTCCGTCTGGCCCAGGACTTCTCCCTGAGGTATCCCGTCATCACGCCCCAGGGTAACTTCGGTTCCATCGACGGCGACCCCGCAGCGGCGATGCGTTACACTGAAGTGAAGATGAGCCGCATCGGCGAGGAGATGCTCGTCGATATCCAGAAGGAGACTGTCGACTTCGGTCCCAACTATGACGAGTCGCTTGAGGAGCCCACGGTCCTTCCCGGCTCCTTTCCCTTCATGCTGGCAAACGGAAGCAGCGGTATCGCCGTAGGTATGGCGACCAATATGGCGCCGCACAACCTGCAGGAAATCTGTGACGCTGTGTGTGCTGTCATTGAGAATGCCGACATCACCATTGACGAGCTTATGGAGCACATCAAGGGACCTGACTTCCCTTCCGGTGCGATCATCTGCGGTACGCAGGGAATAAAGGATGCCTTTACCACCGGTAAGGGCAAAATTGTCCAGCGTTCCGTCTATGAGATCGAGTCCTTTGACAACGGGCGCGACCATCTGGTCTTTACCGAGATCCCCTACCAGGTGAACAAGGCCGACCTGGTCAAGAAGATCGATGACCTGAGAAAGGACGGGGCGATCCCCTCCATATCTGTAGTCAGGGATGAGTCCGACCGTAATGGAATCCGTGTTGTCGTCGAGCTTAAGATGGGCAGTGAGCCGATGGTTGTCGTCAACCAGCTCTTTTCCCGCACAGCCCTTCAGACAAACTTCAACGTAAACAACCTTGCCCTGGTCAACGGAAGGCCCCAGCTGCTCACCTTGAAGGATATGCTGGTCTACTACATCGAGCACCGCAAGGAAGTGGTGGAGCGCAGAACCCGCTATGACCTGAGAAAGGCTCAGGAGAGGGCCCATATCCTACGGGGCCTGAAGATCGGCCTGGACAACATCGATGAGGTAATCCGCATCATCAAGGAGTCCCAGGACAACAGTGTCGCTGCAGAGAGGCTCATCTCCCGTTTCGGCCTGGACATGATCCAGGCACAGGCGATCATCGACATGAAGCTCGGGCGCCTCAGTCATCTGGAGTCCTCCAAGATTCTTGATGAGTTGGCCGACCTTGAGCAGAAGATAGCCTACTACCAGGAGCTTCTTGCAGACGAGCTGAAAATCCTCTCTGTCGTAAAGAGCGAGGTCAGGGCCCTTCCTGGTAGCCTTGCCCCTAAGGACCGTCGTCTTTCGCAGATCACGCGTGAGGAGATCGGCCAGTCAACGATGCAGGATTTCATCAAGAATGAAGAGGTTGTTGTCCTTATCAGCAACAAGGGCTTTGCCAAGCGTATCCCGACTGAGGAGTATGACACCCACGGAAGGGCCGGCAAGGGCAGCAGGACCGCCAAGCTTCAGGATGGTGATTTCGTTGACCATATGTTTGTAGCCTCAACGCACGAGTATGTGCTGTTTGTCACCAATGCAGGAAAGGGTTACTACACCAAGGTCTTTGAAATCCCCCAGGCTTCCAAGAACGCCAAGGGTATCAGTGTAAAGAACATACTGCAGCTGGAGACAACAGAGAAGATCACCTCAATCATCAACTTCAAGGAGTTCAGTGAGGACCAGTACATCATGATGGCAACACGCCTTGGTGTGGTGAAGAAGGTCTCCCTGTATAACTTCCGCAACGCAAGGGCACGTGGCATCATCGCCATCTATCTTGATGAGGGTGATGAGCTGCTGCACAGTGAGTTTGTCCAGGAAGGCGATGAGTGCATGCTCATCACCAGAAAGGGACGTGGCCTCAAGTTCGCCCAGTCCGATGTAAGGGCCATGGGCCGTGCGTCACGGGGCGTGAGGGGCATAAAGCTGATCGGTGAAGATGTGGTTGCAGGGCTCCTGAAGGTTGATGATACCAAGCGGATACTCATGGTCACCGAAAATGGCCAGGGCAAGCAGGTTACCTTCGATAGCTTCACTGTCCACAGGAGAGCCACCCAGGGCCAAAGGATCTACAAGCTCGGAGGGAAGGCTGACTTCATTGTAGGGGCTCTTGCAGTCAACGATGATAATGATGTGGTATGTGTGACCCTCATGGGCCAGACACTGCGTGTGCATGTGAAGAATATCTCCATCCAGGGCAGGAATGCCAGTGGGGTGAAGGTTGTCACCATGAAATCCCCCAAGGATTCCATAGTAGCCATAGCATCCACAGGTGATGATGAAGAGCTTGAAGAGGATGAACTCCTTGACGATGCCCTTACAATCGATGACGAGACCACTGATTCCATCGAAATAGAGGAAGAATCCATCGATGAAGAGGACGAAGACTCAACTGCAGAGACCGAATAATACATCTGTATAGTACTTAAAACAGGGCCGCTCCAAAATTGGGGCGGCCCTGCTTTTAGCTAAAAAAAGATATGAATTCCCCAAGCTAATCTGTATCGTTATATAGAAACAAGAAGAATAAACCTGCAAATGGCGTTCTGGATTGCAGTTTTTGAGGGATTTGGATTTCTCTGAAAATGTTTGGTGAAAAAACGGACCAAAACGAATGCATCAAAAAACATCCCAAACAAGGCCCTCCCTACCAGCAAAGAATAGAGCTTTTGAAAGCATGGGTATCCTAAAGGGCTAATAACCCGAGGAGTGAAGATTGAGCGTTGTTTCACGTGAAACATACGAGGATTGATCTAAAAAAAACACATGAGGTGAGGGAAGAGTAGGTAAAGAATGCATACCCAATAGGTAATGTAGTTTTGAAGAACCATACCAAAGAGATACAAGTGAAACCCCATTGTTTCACGTGAAACTTTCAACAAGAGTCCTACGTTGTCATTATACATGAATTAATTGGAACTCATAGTAAGGCCACAGCTTTTGAGATAGGCTTAAGATTGTATCCATGAATTCTGAGTGAAAGGAACTACTGGAATATCAGATAATTACAGGTAGCTTGCTATAAGGGTAATGTTTCACGTGGAACATAGGTACATCTCACTAGATGACTATACATAAGATTGAACACCTATTAGAAAGAAAAGCATAGTTGGTATTGCGTATTTATAGATCTAATACAAAAACCTGAGACGATACTTCCCTGTTTCACGTGAAAAGCAAAGAGTTGTCCTCGCTATTCAATCATTGTAAGAATCTAAAGAGTATAACAAATAGGGCTGGGTATAAGCTTGTGATTGAGATGGCAGTTGCCTACCGATGTTTCACGTGAAACATCGGTAAATATCCTTAAGGCAGAGTATTTTCTGTGTGAGGAATGTTTTTGGAATGTATGGTAGGGATTTTCTGCTATGTATTACTGGATTTTTGAGGAAAGAAGATTATTGGTAGGTAATTTTAATAAAAAAACGTTTCACGTGAAACAATTTTCGTGAAACGTTTAAGACTGCAAGCGGTTACTTTATAGGTCAGTGCCGTTTATAACAGTAAGTTTGGGGTCGACGAAATTTCTGAGATATCGTTCGACGCCACTTTTGAGAGTAATCTGGGACATTGGGCAGCCTGCACAGGCTCCAACCAGACGTACAGTCACATCGGTGCCTTCCAAGCTGATAAACTCGATATCGCCTCCGTCATTTTGCAGTGAGGGTCGTATGTCCTCAATTGCTTTTTTGACTTTATCTTCCATAGTATTTTCCTCCATAGGGTTATTTAAAAGATACAATAGTGTCGCATAAGGGTCAAGGAGTCTACCTTTTTAGGTGACAAGTCTTCAACTATTCCTTATAGTAGATACATGAGTGTGAAAAAAATCATCTTTTTAAACCAAAAGGGCGGAGTAGGCAAAACTACGACCGCAGTTAACCTTGGTTCCGCATTGGCTAAGATGGGAAATAAGGTGCTTCTGCTCGATCTTGATTCACAGGGAAACCTAACCAGTGGGATTGGAGCTGACGGAAGAGGTCCTGGAATGTATGAAGTCATTGCGGGAACATGTTCAGCCGAGGATGCTTGCCAAAAGACAGTGGTTGAAAACCTTTTTGTCATTCCCAGCAACATCCATATGGCTGGACTCAACATCGAACTGGTAGCCCAGTATGAGCGGGAGCAGTTCCTGAAGAGAGCCCTTTCCAACCTGGATGAGGGATGGGACTACATCCTTGGCGATTGTCCGCCCTCCTTGGGCCTGTTGACAGTCAATGCAATGACATGGGCCCAGCAGGTTATAATCCCCATGCAGTGTGAGTACTATGCAATGGAGGGGCTCAATCTTCTGATGAGGACCATAGGGAACATCAAGAAGTCGCTGAACCCCAACCTTGAGATCTTGGGAATTCTTTTTACGATGTTCATCAAAAGGACAAACCTGACCTCAGAGGTGGTGGAAGATGTTTCATCCTACTTCCCTAACCTCACCTTCACTACAGTCATTCCCCGTAACATCAGGCTAGCAGAGGCTCCTTCCCATAATCTTCCCATCGATATCTACGATGGTGGCAGCAGTGGAGCCAAGGCCTACGAAGCACTCGCAAAGGAGGTCTCACATCGTGTCGCAAAACTCAAATAAAAAACATGGGCTAGGCAAGGGAATAGGATCCTTGATGCAAGACTACTCTTTTGATTCAGTCTTGGAGAATGCATTGGGCATATCCCCTACCCAAGGGGATAAGGCTGCAGGTGATGCAGTCCTTATGATCCCCTTGGCAAACATCCGTGCGAATCCCCGACAGCCTCGTAAGGAGTTCGATGAGACCAGCCTCAAGGAACTGGCCGCCTCAATCAAGGGCCAGGGGGTATTGCAGCCAATACTGGTAGAGGAGATAGCCCCGGGGGAGTATAGCATCGTTGCTGGTGAAAGACGGTTTCGTGCGTCAAAACTTGCTGGTCTGGATACGATCCCAGTACTTGTCAAAGATTTTACCGATCTGCAGCGCCTTGAGGTCTCCCTGATAGAGAATATCCAGCGAGAGAACCTTAACCCCATCGAAGAGGCCAAGGCGTATGCCTACCTCATCCAGGAGGCTGGGATCACCCAGGAAGAGCTTGCCGCCCGCGTGGGAAAGAATCGGTCCACCATCAGCAACAGCATAAGGCTGCTTCAGCTGACAGGAACCATGCAAAACGATCTTCTTGCAGGTAAGTTTACAGCAGGTCAGGCCAGGGCGCTCCTGTCTGTGGTTAATCCTGCCGATAGGGAGATCCTCTATCGTGCCGTGTTGGAAAAGGAGCTCTCTGTGAGGGCGACCGAACAGCTTGCCTCCCAATTCAACCAGGGAAAGCGGGTTGCCTATCAGGATAAGAAAAAAAGATCCAAGAAGAGTTTGCCTAAAAGCCCGGATGTTATTAGTGTTGAGGATAAGTTTCTCCACGTCGTGGGATCACAGGTGGAGGTCAAAGGTTCTCTGGAGAAGGGTAGGCTAGAAATTCCCTACACCTCCAGCGAAGAGTTGGAAAGGCTGTACCAGTTGCTGGCCCCAGGGGCCGATCTGTTTGAAGTATAGTGTGTAGGAGAATAGGCAAAAATGGAAAAAAGTAAGCTCGCTGATGGCATGTACGCTGTCATGCATACCACAAAGGGTGATATCACCCTACGTTTGGAGTTCAAGAAAACCCCAATGACTGTCGCCAACTTTATTGGGTTGGCCGAGGGTTCCTTGAACATCAATGGAAAGAACAAGCCTTTTTATGATGGACTGACCTTTCATAGGGTCATTGAGAACTTCATGATCCAGGGCGGTTGCCCCAAGGGAACAGGGACCGGCGGTCCTGGCTATACATTCCCCGATGAGTTTGACGACTCCTTGAAGCATGCTGCCCCCGGTATGCTCTCCATGGCCAACTCTGGTCCCGGGACCAATGGAAGCCAGTTCTTCATCACGCACGTGCCCACCCCTTGGCTCGATGGCAAGCATTCCATCTTCGGTGAGGTGCTCGAAGGGCAGGATATTGTCAATGCGATTGCGCAGGGCGATAAGCTTGCCAGTGTTGAGATCATCCGAAAAGGAAGCGAGGCCGAGGCCTTTGTTGTTTCACGTGAAACATTCACCTCCTTGGTGGCTGCCGCGGATGCCAAGACTAAAAGACGTAATGCTGCAAAACATGCCAAACTTGACCTTGAGCTCAAGAATCGCTGGCCTGAAGCGATTGCGACCCCAAGTGGCCTTAAGTATGTAGTCAATGAAGCTGGTGACGGCAAGGCTTCCCCCAAGCATGGACAGAAGGTTACCGTGCACTACACCGGGACCCTTCTCAATGGAAAGATGTTTGACAGCTCTGTACAAAGGGGTGCTCCTGCAGTCTTCGCCGTAGGTGAGGTGATCGAGGGGTGGAACGAAGCTCTCAAGACCATGAGCAAGGGCGAGAAGAGAACCCTCATCATCCCTCCAGATCTTGGGTATGGCGCTCAAGGGTATCCTGGCATCATCCCTCCTGAATCCTATCTCGTGTTTGATGTTGAGCTCATTAGTTTTTAATTGTTCTGCTATAAGGAGATGTAGGTGAAAGACAAGTCTTTGCAGTTTGTTTGTACCCAGTGTGGACGTGCAGAAAACAAGTGGTTGGGACGCTGTCCTGATTGCGGAAGCTGGAACTCCTTCGAGGAAGAGCTTATTCTGCCCAAACAGGGCAAGCCTGGGAAGACTGCACAGATCAGCCTTGAGACAAAGCCCGTCTCCCTTGAGGATATCCAGGTGGAGCCTGGTTTCCGCTATGAGAGCGGTATCTCCGAACTTGACCGTGTTTTGGGCGGAGGGGTCATGCGTGGCTCCTCCATCCTGTTGGGAGGCGAGCCTGGGATAGGGAAATCGACGCTCATGCTGCAGATGATAGAGAAATGTTCGCTAGAGCGGACTGTTCTCTATGTCTCAGGTGAGGAGTCCCCATCGCAGGTGAAGCTCAGGGCCCAGCGGTTGGGCCTCTCGCTCTCCAAGATTTCAATCTTCTGCGACACCCGTGTCGAAGTCCTGGTAAATGTTCTGGAGAAGATGAAGCCGCAGGTAGTGGTCATCGACTCCTTGCAGACACTTTCCAGCAGTGAGGTGGCCTCCCCTGCCGGATCGGTCAACCAGATACGTTTCTGTTCCACCGAGCTGGTGGGCATCTCTAAGCAGCTTGGCATATCCCTGTTCCTTGTTGGCCATGTAACCAAGGAAGGGGTGCTTGCAGGGCCCAAGGTCATTGAGCATCTTGTCGATACCGTACTCTATTTCGATCAGGTGGGAAGTGGCGTACGCCTCATCAGGGCAGCGAAGAACCGGTTTGGATCAGTTGATGAGATAGGTATCTTCCACATGGGCGAGAAGGGCCTCACTGCTGTGGCCAACCCCTCATCCTTCTTCATTACCGATAGGGAAGGGGAGGGTACCCCTCCTGGAATTGCCTATACCGCTGTGGTTGAGGGGTCGCGTACCTTCCTTGTGGAGATCCAGGCCCTTACCGTCCCCAGCAAAAGCGGCTTTTCTCGTGTCTACTCCGACCGAATTGATACTGCCCGGGTCACGAGGATCGCCGCTATCCTGGAGCGCCATGCACAGGTTCGCCTCAACGACCAGGATATCTATGTGAATGTTGCCGGCGGTATGCGGCTCAACGAGGTCTCCATTGACCTTCCCTTGGCTCTCGCGCTTTGGTCCGCCTTGAAAGGAGTCCCCCTACCCTCTTCATTGGTCTCCTACGGGGAGATGAGCCTCGCAGGGGAAGTACGTACGGTGGGCTTCGCTGAGAAGCGTGAGAAGGCCTCCAGCGAGCTGGGCTTCAAGAGGGTTTTGCTGCCCAAGAGCAACAAGGCCAAGAGTTCCCTCAAGGCCTATCCTGTGGATACCATCAAGAAGGCCCTGGGAGTCTGCTCGACCCTGACCTAGAAAAAAGCAAACGACCATAAAGACACAAAAAAACCTCCGCTTGGGAGGTTTTTTGCGTCTGCGGCCATCTCTTAGTTGGTTTTCAGCGAGATGGTGATGGTTGCGTTGTAGGTGCCTGCAGGAGCGAGTGCGGCTGCGCCGACGGTGGCTTCCTTGATGCTTATGGGGATGTTCTTCAGGGTGCCGAACTTGCTGTCTTTAGAAGCATCAATGGTCTGAGCATAGGTGGAGAGAGTGAGGGCTACTTTGTTGGAGGTCCCGGACTCAAGATCTGAGATTGAAAGGCCAAGTGCAACAGGTGCAGTCGTGTTGTTGATGCCTGAGAGGTGGCCTACAAGGACAAAGTCATTGAGGGAGAGCATGGCGATGGCGGTATCAACGTTGGAGGATACTGCGCCCTGGAAGGCTGCGATGGTCTTGAATGCGTCATCACCTACTGCAAGAGAGGATACGCCGAATGCGGAGAAGTCAGCGACGACGGTCTTTACCTTGATGGTAGCAGCTTCCTTTGAGTTGTCCACAGCAGCGAAGAGGCCAAAGCCGGCGAGTACGAGGATCAGGAGGATGGCGGTTATTTTTTTCATGGTGTTTTCCTTTTGGAAGCTCTGGGCTTCTGTGCAAGTTATGTTGCTCTTTTCCTGAGCACACCTGTACTATACATAATCTCCCGACTTATGTCAACAGGGTTATCATAAAAATAATTAAAAATATATTAAAACATTTAATAATTTATAAAATCATATATGTTAACAAATTAAATAATTACTACATATTTGGTCTTGTGACATCAAATTTATAATTGAACGAAACCATTTCCAATGTCAGTTTTTATGAATTGTATTTAGACGTGAAAAAACCCTCTAATGTCAAAGGTATGGCGTAAGATATCATTGCTTGGCCTTCCGTTGGTTCCCTGTAAATGCTTATCCTGTTAATCCTTCTTTGCAAATGGACTCTAGGCAAGAGTACTTTCCCGATCCCTTTCAAGGAGATGTAATGCAGAACTTCTACCTTTTCCCCAGTCTTGATTATGGATGCTAGGGGAGTGGAGAGTGATTTCCTGGACCTTGATGGTTTCCCTGCTTGGATGATCAAGAGTATGGGTAGAGATCTGCCTATCTGTAGTTCAAGAGCTTTTGGTTGTACAGCTGCACAGAGGCTCGTACTTCTTTCCTGTTTATTCCAAAGCTGTTTTTCTCTTGCTGTGGCAGGCTTGTGGGACTACCGTTGGAGTATCACAAACAGAACGGGAAGGCCATGGCAAGATTAATCAGGTACCAGACAAGCAGGGGGTGACCTGTGCCCAGCTCATGGATTCCCTGAGGGTGGATGGTGCAAAGAAAAATATTTATATCGAGAGTCTTGGCACAGTCATCGACAAGGAAAGGGGAGTCTTCAAGTCCAAGCAAAGGGATGTGTACTCGTTTACGCTGGAGGGCGGCTATGCCGTTGCTCCGGCTGGGGCCTTGCACTCAGAGGCGTGGGGGGAGGATCGCATCCTTGATTTCGGGGACAGCTTCATGCTGGACAGGTACCTGAGGGACAATACGACCCTCTTCGATCTGGTTGCTGATATCCTGCCCAACCAGAGGGAGGCTCTGCTCTCCCTAATTCATTACGGGCTCCTATGCAAGCATCCTCTACCCCAAGGCCAGGCTCCAGAGCCAGGAGATACAGGATTCCCTGGTGGCTTTGGGCTCAGGAGATGTCAGTAGTGACTTCTTCTCCTCCTACTTCAGGATGCTGTATCCAGATGGGGAAGGCGCGGGTATCCTCATCGACAGTACAGGCCAGGATGCCGCTGTATATGCGCTACTGCTCTGAAGGCATGCTGGATATCAGCACCCTGCTCGCCACAGCTGAGGAACTGGAGCAGCTGGGTGTTAAGACGAACATGGTTCTCTCTGATGCGGTGTATTCCAGCAAAGGCAATGTAGAGGTCCTCTATGCCGAAAGGATGGCCTGTGTCTCCAGGGTTGGACCAAACAGGAAGCTGTTCGATGAACTGGTGGAAAAACATGCGAATAGCCTGCGGCAAGCCAAGTACATGGAGCTGTTTGAGAACAGGATCCTCTATATGAGTCGATCTCCACGGCCATGCAGGCTATGCCTACCTGGGCCAGGACATGGGGAGCCACGGTGTCCTGGAGGAAAGGACCTCCCTTGAGGCCCTCAGTGATAATTTGCCGTTCGAAGAGATAGGAAGCAATATGGGAAGGCTAGGGACCTTCGTCCTGGTCTCCTCAGAGAGGTTGGAAAGCAAGGAAATTCTGTCCCTATACTATACCAGGGTGCAGATGGAACAGCTATCTGACAGAACAAAGAGCAATTGCAGCCTATTTCCTCTGGGTATCCATGGGGAAGAGGCCTTCAAGGGCCATCTGATGCTCACGTTCCTGTCCAGTATCCTTTCCCAGCTGTTGCAAAAGGACATGCTGCAGCATACCCAGGAGAAGGCCTCGATAGACCTTGGGGGGTGCTTCCTTGAGCTGAGAAATCAGAAGTGCAAGGTATTCGATAAGGTTGTCAGGAACCCACAAGGAAGATGCGTGACATCTACAAGCTCCTGAAAATGGAGATTCCTGCCTCTATCCCATATGGCAAGATATGATGCCTCCGGTACTCCAGGCCTTGAAAAGGGTTTTACAGCAAGAAGGCCCTGGGAGTCTGCTCGACCCTGACCTAGAAAAAAGCAAACGACCATAAAGACACAAAAAAACCTCCGCTTGGGAGGTTTTTTGTGTCTGCGGCCATCTCTTAGTTGGTTTTCAGCGAGATGGTGATGGTTGCGTTGTAGGTGCCTGCAGGAGCGAGTGCGGCTGCGCCGACGGTGGCTTCCTTGATGCTTATGGGGATGTTCTTCAGGGTGCCGAACTTGCTGTCTTTAGAAGCATCAATGGTCTGAGCATAGGTGGAGAGAGTGAGGGCTACTTTGTTGGAGGTCCCGGACTCAAGATCTGAGATTGAAAGGCCAAGTGCAACAGGTGCAGTCGTGTTGTTGATGCCTGAGAGGTGGCCTACAAGGACAAAGTCATTGAGGGAGAGCATGGCGATGGCGGTATCAACGTTGGAGGATACTGCGCCCTGGAAGGCTGCGATGGTCTTGAATGCGTCATCACCTACTGCAAGAGAGGATACGCCGAATGCGGAGAAGTCAGCGACGACGGTCTTTACCTTGATGGTAGCAGCTTCCTTTGAGTTGTCCACAGCAGCGAAGAGGCCAAAGCCGGCGAGTACGAGGATCAGGAGGATGGCGGTTATTTTTTTCATGGTGTTTTCCTTTTGGAAGCTCTGGGCTTCTGTGCAAGTTATGTTGCTCTTTTCCTGAGCACACCTGTACTATACATAATCTCCCGACTTATGTCAACACATTTAAATTTAAAATATAGAAAAAAACAAAATATGATAAAAAATTATGTAATTTGTTGTATAGTAACAGTTAGTCATTATATTTAATTTTTATACTTGTGACACTATAAGGGTTAAAGCAAATTAGTTCTACCAATATCAAAATTAATATTATTCCGTCTAGGAAGAAAAAACCTTAGTATGTTGGAGGTATGGCGTAAGGTGGCATCCCCTTTTAATGCAATGGCTTTCAGTAACTGCTTATCCTGTTTGTCTTTCACTTGCTGATCAAGCCTTTTCCTGGATTCTCCCCAACACTTGATGGTCCTGCATTACCCCATAGGTGGATAGTTTCTGATAGGTCATAGGCGATATATGAAACGAAGCGACTTCAGGCTGTCGGGTAAGAAGATAGAGAGATGATGTACAGCTCTGATCCCTCCAGCAAGCTTCTCTCCACAGAGTAGCGTATTGGGAATGACGAACGATCGACAGCTATGCCTGCACTTGTCTGTAGCCCAGGGATACCTTCTTCATATAAGGGTTCTGCACCGTTTGTAAGGCTTCTTTACTTTCTCAGAATGAGTCCCGTGCTGTCTCAAGACCTTATCTCCCTTGTAAGCCAGTGAGATGCCAGTCCCTGTTTCTTGTTTTGCCATCACTATGTAGAGAGAACATCCATTGCTGGTTAGTCTTGAGGTAGGAAGACTTCTGTTCATCATTTCCTGGTTCATCGTTCTAGCGTGGCTATGGATGTTTCTGTGACATTCATTTAATTAGGGGGCATAATTAATTGAGTTTATGGTATATATTTCTTAAGAAGCCCCCTGCAAGGCTCTGAAAGGGGGTTCTTGGATGGTGCTGGCTTTATAGGCAGTGCAGGTCTCTGATGCAGGAATGCCTGTTTTGGACAAATAAAAGGCGCTCTAAAGAGAGCGCCACTTGTTAGTTAGGACCCCTGCCTAAAGCATCATCTTCAGTAACATGGGAAATACTACCACATTTCCTATGGAGGCACCGAAACTGGTCATGAGGAATACCAGGAGGATATGCAGAACCCTGTTCCTGTACCATCCCTTCAGGGTGATGGCATCGTCACTGAGGTTCTCAAAGTCCTTTACCTTGGGCTTGCGTAGCGTCGCTTGCATAAGGCCGCTGACCATACCGATGCCGATGCCTGGGTGCAAGCTAGTTAGGGGGGCTGACAATATGCTTACCAAGGTGTTCAGAGGGTGGGCCAGTGAGAGGATTGCCCCTAGTGCTGTAAAGGACATGTTGACTGCAAGCCAGTAGCCGAACATCCGTATGCCCTCCTGCTGCCCAAAGTTTATGAATCCGTAGGCGAGGAATCCGATGATAAGGATGGGGAAGGACCAGGAGAGTATTTTCCCTCCCTTTCCAGGGGGGGGTACATCGGTGATATCGTCCAGGTTAGTCTGCAGTTCTCCGCTTTCCAGCTTTTCCATCGTCTTGATGATGCCGTTCTGGTGTCCTGCCCCGATGACGGCAAGCTTCTTATCCCCTGGGGCGAGGTAGATGCTTGTGGCAAGGTAGCGGTCGCGTTCGTCGATGAGGACGGTCTTGACTGCAGGAAGTTCCTTGGCCATCTCGTCCATCATGCTCTGCATGACGTCGCCTTTCTTCAGTTCCTCCAGATCCTCTTTGGAAATCTCTTCATTGCTGAAGACAGCTGAGATGATGGTGGCGATGAGCTTTGCCTTGTTCCACAGGTTGGACAGTCTCCAGGCCCGCTTGAAGGTGATCTGGATATCACGGTCGCACAGCGAGTAGGGGATATCCCTCTCCTTTGCTATGCGTGCGGCTCCAAGGATCTCCTCACCGGGCGCACTGTCTGTCTGGTTGCCCATGCGCTTCTGAAAAGAGGCGAGGGCCATGTTGGCGACCAACAGGAACCCCTTGCCCTCCTTGAGCACCTTCTTGATGTCCATGTTGGACCAGGAGCTCTGCTCTTCCTTGTTCTTGAATCTTCCGTCATCAAGCTCGAGGCAGATATGATCGGGCTCTTCACTGTCGATATACGCAGAAACCTCATCCACACTCTCTTTCGAGACGTGTGCGGTTCCCACAAGGGTTATTTGCCGACCATCTTTGAAGGTGAGTCGGTGGAATGTATCACTGAGTTTTTCTGCAATCATGAGAACAACTATACTCAAGAGAAGGAAGAGAAACAAGAGAAACAAGGGAATTTGACACAGCGCAAGGATTACTATACATTTTCACCACATGGAAACCTTCATATACCTAGGAAAATTGGCCCTTGCCCTGCTTTGTGGGGTGGGCACCTCCCGCTTGTTGGGAAAAAAGCGGTTCGTAAGGACCGCTTCAGTTGGGCAGACCTCCCTAGTCTGGCTACTGCTCTTCTTTATGGGAGTCAACACCGGCAGCATTGAAGGGATAACCGCACAGTTCGCCACCATCGGGCTTTCCGCCCTGCTGCTTACCACTGTCAGCGTATTGGGAACCATGGTAGTTGCCACAACCGCTTCTCTGCTTCTCTCCTCCGAGGACATCTCCTTGGGTATCGACATAGCCCCCCGTAAGGAGCAGAGCAAGCTCAGACGCGTCTGGGATGTCCTGAAGGAACCGCTGTTCCTGATCAGCATCGTGCTGCTTGGGCTGGGCCTTCGGCTGCTTACCCCCCTGTTCGGGTGGTTTGACAGCTCGCTAGTCAGCTATCTGCTCTACGGTATGCTTTTCTTTGTGGGGATGGCCCTGGTGCAGAAGGATATCAGCTTCAAGGGAATCCTTTCGGACAAGGCTGTGCTGCTGTTGCCTCTGCTCACCATTGCCGGCAGTTATCTTGGGGCGCTTCTGACCCCTGTGCTGACCCCCTATACCATTAAGGAAGGACTTGGCATGGTCAGTGGATTCGGCTGGTATTCGCTATCGGGTATCCTCATCAGCGATCTGGGCTATCCTGTCCTGGGATCGGTATCCTTCCTGATCAATTTGCTGCGTGAGAGCTTTTCCTTCTTCCTCATCCCCCTGCTGGGTAGGATGGGCAGGCGCTACTTCTACCCTGCGGTCTGCACGGCAGGAGCAACAAGCATGGATGTGACGCTGGTCTTGCTGACCAGCAATTTTGGATCGAAGGTCATCATCGCCAGCATCTACCATGGTGTGGTGATGAGCCTGGTGGCACCGCTTCTCATGCCCCTTTTCTTCTAGGATTTGAAGATGAGCTGGATTACCAGCTCGACCACACTCTCCTTGAGGATGCGAAGATAGATTATAGATGGGCCGTCACAAAGAAGCTCTTGCAGGCGTTTTGCTATGGTTTCGGCCTGAGGGGCTATGGGCAGCTGCAAGAATTGATAGGGGCCGGCCTCTATGCTGAAGTCTCCCTTTGTGTGGGGGTGTTTCTCCCCCTTTTCCACGGCAAGGCGCATCTCCTCCCCAGGAGGATCCTGATACCCGCCTTCCAAAGGGGTGAGTACACTGCTGAGGCGCAGGCAGGCTTCACTACCCACAGGGGCGCTGTCCAAAAAAACAAGCATTGCTTCGATGGCCTTTTCTCCATCCCTGGGAAGGTCGGAAAAAGCGACGTATGGAATATCCTGAAGCAAATGGAGTAACATGGGGTGTATCTTTAGCATAGGAGTTACTGTATCAAAATGGAAACAGTCGGTAAAGTGGCAGGGATCACCTACACCCTCTCGCGCCTCAGGCGATGCAAGAATATAACTGTGCGGGTTCTGGGCAATGGGGAGGTCAGGGTGAGCGCCCCCTTTCGAGAGCCCCTGGGCAGCATTGAACGCATCATCAGGGCCAACCAGAAGAAACTGGAAAAGACCATTGCAACCCAAAAGGCAGAGCACGAGCTCTATGGGCACTCCTGGGAAGATGGGGATACCTTCCTGTTCCATGGCGAGTCCCATACCCTTTCCATCATCCCAGGACAAATGGATACCCTCAGCCTTGAGGATGGGGTGTTCCTGCTCACCTATGTAGGCGACCCTCCAAACAAGGAGACCCTTTCGCATGCCTTGAAGGACCTCTACCGGAAGGCCGCAAGGCACAGGATAGGACCGTTGGTACGATCGTGGGCAGGAAAGCTCGGCCTGGAGGTCCCTCCGTTTACGATTAGGGATTCCAAGAAACGGTGGGGTAGCTGCTCCTCACGGGGCAACCTCAACTTCTCACTGCGATCAGCGAGCCTCTCTGATGATGAGCTCTCCTATTTGGTGCTGCACGAGATGGCACACCTTGTGCACTTTGACCATGGGGCAGGCTTCCACGCCTTTCTCACAGTGCACATGCCCTCCTGGAAGGAACACCAGCAAAACATCTTCTCTCTGCAGCGCAGGGCGGACCTTACCCCCTAGCCCTGCAGCCAATTCCCCTGAAGCCCTTTATGGTGTATCTTTGGAGGTGAAGGAGCAAACTATGAAACCTGACAAACTAACTGATGGAATATATCGCGTGGCTGCCAAGGTCGGAAACCGGGACCTCTTCGAAGGCATATGGCCGATCCCCCATGGGGTCATGCTCAATGCCTATGTGGTAAAGGGCAGTGAGAAGAACGCCATGATCGACCTGGTCAAGGATTGGGACGGAGCCGGTGCTACCGTCGATGCAGAACTCCATGAGCTGGGACTGCCCAACGGCCAGCTTGACTACCTGGTGCTGAACCATATGGAGCCCGACCATACAGGGGCCATGGTCGATTTCATCGCAAAGCACCCCAATGTCGAGATCCTCTGCTCAGCGAAGGCTGTCCCCCTTATCAAGCACTTCTACGCCATTGAAAAGAATGTGCGTGCGGTAAAGGATGGGGAGAAGCTCGACCTTGGGGGGAAGACCCTGCAGTTCTTCATGACCCCCAACATACACTGGCCCGAGACGATGATGACCTATGCAGTCGAGGATGAGATCCTCTTCAGCTGTGACGCCTTCGGATCGTTTGGACAGTACGGGCACTGCTTCGATGACCAGCTCACCAAAAAGGAACTGGACCTCCTTGCAGGGGAGACCGAACGCTACTATGCGAATATCGTCTCCTCCTTCTCCGCGTTCGTGCTGAGGGGCATCGCCAAGCTTGAAGGGTTGTCCATCAGGCAGGTCGCCCCAAGCCACGGTGTGGTCTGGAGGGAGGAGCCGATGAAGATCATCAACTGGTACAAGACCCTTGCCACCTATATGGACGGCCCGAGGGAGAAGGAGATTACCGTCGTCTGGTCCAGCATGTACGGCAACACTGCAGCCTTGGTTCCCTACATTGTCGAGGGGGTTGAAAGTGAGGGCCTTCCTGTCCACGTCCTGGAGATCCCCCAGACCCATGAGTCCTTTGTCCTGGAGAAGGTATGGCGTTCAGAAGGGCTGGTCATCGGCATGCCCACCTATGAGTACAAGATGTTCCCCCCGATGTACCATATCATGGACATCCTCGAGCGTAGCCATGTGAAGGGGCGCAAGACCATGCGCTTCGGATCCTTTGGCTGGTCCGGTGGGGCTCAGAAGCAGTTTGATGTCTTCTCCGAAGCGATGAAGCTTGAGTGCACCGGTGTGGTGGAGTATCAGGGCTGTGCCTCCGAAGAGGACAAGAGGCGCGCATATGAGATGGCCAAGGAGATGGCCCGTCAGATCAAAGAGGCCTAGAGGCCTTTACGAAGGCTGAGAACAAAGGCAGCATACCCTCTGAGGTCATCATCATGACCTCAGGGTGCCACTGCACCCCTACGCACCACGACCCACCCTCCATCTCTATTGCTTCGATGAACCCATCATCACACCGGGCTGTGGCTTCCAAGCCCCTGCCCAGACGATCAATGCCTTGGTGGTGGAACGAGTTCACCTCCAAGGCATCCGATCCAAAGATGGTGTGGAGTTTGGAATCCTTTTTCAGGGTTACCGAATGGCCGAAGGGCTTATCCATGCGCCTCGGGGCATGGATGGTTCCCCTCTGTCCACAGAGGGATAGGTCCTGGTAGAGCGTACCGCCAAAATGTACATTGATGAGTTGCAACCCCTTGCAGATACCCAGCACTGGGATGCCTTTTGCATAGGCAGCTTTGAGCAGGGCGAGCTGGAACAGGTCGCCATCACGCTCAATCTTTCCACAGAGAGGGGACCTCTGCCGCCCATACAGGCCAGGGTCGATATCAAAGCCCCCGGGAAGCAGGATGCCGTCGCACAAGGCGAGCAGGGCCTCCACCTCCGACAGTACTGAAGGAAGAAGAATCGGAGTGGCTCCTGACCTTACCAACGAGGCGGTATACGCCTCATTGGTGAAGTCGCGCCGGACAGTTTGGAATGCTGAGGTCCGGGGAGCAGGGCCAAGAGTCCCCGCTATCCCCACTACAGGTTTTCGCCTCATCCTACTCGATGATGGAGAGCAGATGGCGCAAAAAGCCCATGATCCTCTCAACTGATGAGAGTGAGAGCCTCTCCTTGACCGAGTGCACATCATGCATGTTAGGACCGAAGGAGACCGAGTCCATGCCTGGGACCCTGCTGTTTATGATGCCGCACTCAAGGCCTGCATGAATCGCTGTGATATGCGCCTTCTTATGGGCGTACTGCTCATATGCTGTGGCACAGAACTGTGTGAGGGGGGAATCGGGATTAGGCTTCCATGAAGGGTAGGCCCCGACATACTTGACAGCAGAGCCTCCGCTTTTCATTGCCTCGCCCATCCTGTGGGCAATGTCGTCACGCGATGAGAGAATTGATGAGCGGTGGCTGCTGGTCACCGAGAACACACCCTCGGAAAAGTTGAGGATTGCAAGGTTGGAGGAGGTCTCCACGACCCCCTTGATGGTCATGCTCATCGCATCGACCCCATGGGGGGCGATGTAGAGGCTTCTGATGAAGGCCTCACTCTGCTCTGCCGAGGCGGCCTTCCTGGGCATTTCAGTTTTGACAAGGTCGATCCTGATGCCCGGGTCGCTGATGGAGTACTCTTCTTTGAGCTCCTTGGAGCAGGTGAGGACTGCTGCCTCAATGGCCTGTGCATCAGCTTTGGGAGCGGCAAAGCTGATCGAGCATAGGGAGGGGATGACATTACGCTTGCTCCCTCCGCTCGCTGCAAACACCATCTTCGTCTCAACAGGGGCAAGGGCCCTTGCCACCGCCTTGATGGCATTGGCTCGCTGCTTGTGGATCTCCCCACCGCTATGCCCCCCAAGCAGGCCGCTGGCAGTCAGGGTGAAGCCCTCATAGCCGGAGGGGATTGCCTGCATCTCTGGGGCAAGCTTGGCATCGACTTCAAGACCCCCTGCACACCCTATGTAGAGCACCCCTTCCTCTTCGCTGTCCAAGTTGATCAGAAGCCTGCTCTGGATAAGGTCGGCCTCGATGTTGAATGCTCCGGTGAGACCGGTCTCCTCACTGACGGTGAAGATGGCCTCCAAGGGACCGTGCTTGGCATTGGGGTCGGCTAGTATGTCCATGGCCATAGCCACGGCAATGCCATTGTCGCCACCGAGGGTGGTGTCCTTGGCACGCAGGACATCCCCTTCACGGACCAGTTGGATTGGGTCGGTGGCGAAGTTGTGGTCGCTCTCCTCTGTCTTGACGCAGACCATATCCATATGACCTTGCAAAGCTACTGAAGGACGGTTTTCATATCCAGTGGCGGCTTTCTTGCGGAGAATGACATTTCCTATGGTATCGACGACAGCTTGCAGGTTGTGCTCCTGTGCAAACTTCAAGAGAAATTGGCGCACACCTTCCTCATTGCCGGACTCCCGGGGGATCTGGGAGAGTTCATAAAAGTAGTTCCATAGGGCTTGGTCTTTCAAGCCTTCAAATAGTGGTTGCATGCATATAGCTCCTTGGGTTTACGCGAAACGGTCGCGAATAAGTTCTCCGTCGATGAAAAGGCCCTTCATCTGCAGGTTCTGGTCCAGGATGACAATGTCCGCCTTGTAGCCGGGAACCAGCATACCCTGCTTGGTGAATGAGTAGATCCGTGCAGGGTTGGTCGATGACATCTGGGAAGCCTGTTGGATGGGGATCTCCCACTCGACGACATTCCTGAATCCCTGGAGCATGGTAAGTGCCGAACCGAGGAATAGGGTGGGGTCCTCTATGCTGACAAAGGAGCCTTCAGAGCCTATGACGCAGGCGATCCCGTTTGCTGTCTTGGGACCCGATCGCTGTTTGGTCGGCCTGAGCGAGTCTGTTATCATGACGATGTTGTCCAGGGGTTTTTCCCTGAGAAGCATCTTCACCAGTTCCTGGTGGACATGCACGCCATCACAGATTATCTCGCACTGCATGTCTCTCTGGATCAGGATGGCTCCTACGGTGCCTGGGTTGCGGTGGTGCAGGCGGCTCATTGCGTTGAAGAAGTGGGTGGAGTGGAAGATGCCGCACTGCATCCCTTCCATGATGTTCTCATAGGTTGCATCGGTGTGTCCGGCAAGCAGGACGATGTTCCTCTCACGGGCTAGCAAGGCGAGCTCACGCATATGCTTGAGTTCCGGTGCCACTGTCATGCACAGCACCTTGCCCTCACCAGCATCGATGAGCTGGTTGAAGATGTCCAGGTCGACGGGGAGGACTCCCTTGGGATTCTGGGCCCCTATGCGGGCAAAGGAGATGAAGGGACCTTCGAGGTTTATCCCCATGATCTTCGCTCCCTTCTCCTTGCCCATAGCCTGGACTATGGCCTTGGTGCTGGCTATCATGATGTCCAGCTCGTCGGTGTAGACGGTGGGCATGAAGGCGGAGACTCCGAAGTCAGCCAGGCGTTCGCTCATGGCGAGGATTGCCTTGGGGTCGCAATCCTCGGTGCCGCTTCCTCCGATGCCATGCAGGTGGGAGTCAATGAAGCCCGGCATGACGTAAGCTCCTGCCATGTCGATCATCAGGGTGTCGGGAGGGAACTTCTTCTCCTCAAAGCGTCGCATGTTGAAGATGTCGCCGATGAGCCCATCCTCATTTATATACAATGCACAATTCTTGAGCTTTGCATAACCGGTGACGACTGTGCCATTGGTGAGAACTGTTCGTATAGCCATTGAATGCCCTCTCTTACCTTAAATATACGTTCATATGGGCAATAGGTCAATGAACACCTGTGAGGTCGGTGATCCATTTGCCGCGTTTGACACGCACCAGACCCAGGACCAGTTTGGCCATCTCTTCCAAGCCCAGCAGCAAGTATACCTGCCAGATGTTCAGGTGCAGGACCAAAACTGCTATGAAGGCTATGGGGACACCTATGGCCCAGACGCCGAACATCTCGGCGAACATGGAGAAGCGGGTGTCCCCACCTGCCCTGAGGATTCCCACTATCACCGACATGTTGATGCTCTTGATGGGGAGCAGCATGGAGTTTACCAACAGGCACAAGATGGCCATTCTCCTCACCTCATCGGTGATGTTGAAGAGCGTGGCGAACCAGGGTGCCATAAGGGCCTGCATCGCCCCAGCCGCTATGCCGGCAACCAGGGCAATGATGACGAACCTCCTGGCATAGAGCTTTGCCAGGTCGGTCCTCCCTTCCCCTATCTTTATTCCGATCATGATCAGCGTAGCGTTGCTGACGCCCATCATGGCGACAAAGAACAGGTTTGCTATAGCCTCGTTGACATTGACAGCTGCCAAGGCACTGATGCCTATCCTGCTGAAAGCAATCTTATAGGTGGTCATTCCCATGGACCAGAGTATTTCATTGAGGATGACTGGCAGGCTGGTGGGTACGACAATGCGGATGAATTCCTTGTCCCATGAGAAGGCCGTCCTGTCCTTGATGGCCAGGACCGGGTGTTTTTTGTACGTAATGTACAGAAGGAGGGCTACCTCTGAAAAACGGCTGACAGCTGTGGCAATTGCTGCTCCAGCTACCCCCAGTTCAGGGAACGGGCCGACACCGAAGATCAGGAGGTAGTTGCCCACCGCATTCATCGTCAGGGAGAAGAGCGCTACCCCCAGGGGTATCTTTGCGTGCCCGATAACCCGTAGTGCAGTTGAAAGGACGTTGCTTATCGCGGTGAATATATAGCTTATCGCAACAATCTTGAGGTAAGAGACACCATAGCTCACCACAACAGCGTCATAGGTGAAGATATGCATCAGTGAGACCGGAAAGAGAAAGGAAACAATTGCGGCAAAAGATGCCCCTATGAAGGCAACCGTTACCGACAGGCCTATGACGCGTTTGATGTTCTTCTCGTTTCCTGCACCCCAGAACTGCGAGAGGAAGATGGAGGAGCCGCTGGAGATGCCAAAGAAGAGCAGGCTGATAAGGAAGAACATCTGGTTGGCAAGCCCTACGGCTGCAATAGCCTTCTCCCCGAGCTGCCCGATCATCAGGGTGTCTACAAAGGAGAGCGAGTTGGTCAGGAGGCCTTGAAAAACAACAGGAAGAGCTATGGAAAGCATCTTCCTTGAAAAATCTTTTGGATTGTCTAATTGGGGTTTCACAAACTGTACCGATTTGTCAAAAGCACTCTTGACAACTCCTTTCTGTTGGCTTTTTCCAAGGCTTCGACAACCATGGAGCGGTTTTCAGCCTTGTTATACTGCAGCAGTGCTCGCTGCAGGTGACGTTCCCGTCCTTTTGGAATGTAGAGGGGAGCATAGTTTTTTTGTGGCCGAGGGTCCAGCCCCGTATAGTACATGCAGGTGGATACTGTGCCGGGGGTCGGGTAGAACTCCTGGACCTGGTCGGGGACAAAACCCGTCCTTTGCATATAGAGGGCGAGTTCAATGGCGCTGTCCAGCGTGCTGCCCGGGTGGGCGGCAATGAAATAGGGGATGAGGAACTGCCGTTTTCCCAGATCCTCATTGGTCTCCTTATATAGGGTGCTGAACCGTTCGTACAGCTCCGCCTTGGGCTTGCCCATCGCATCGAGGACCTGAGGATCGACATGCTCGGGTGCTACCTTGAGCTGTCCGCTTACATGCTTGAGCACCAGATGGTTCATGAAACGCCGTCGGGTCTTCTCTGTGGCCACCTCAAGGAGGTAGTCATAGCGGATCCCTGAACGGATAAATACCTTCTTTACCCCGGACACCGCTTCAAGGGCGTCAAGGATGTCGAGGTACCTTTCATGGGAGTCTTTGAGGTTATCACAAGGCTCAGGCCAGAGACACTCCTTGGTAGGGCAGGGACCGTAGGTCTCCTGCTTGTCACAAGCCCTCCCCTGGAAGTTTGCCGTCGGGCCCCCCAGATCATGGATATACCCCTTGAAGGAGGGGTGGCGCACCATCCTCTCCGCTTCAAGAACCAAGGAGTGTTTGCTACGGGTCTGTATCATCCGACCCTGATGGCTGGTGATGGCACAGAACGAGCAGGACCCGTAGCATCCCCGATTGCTCGTGATGGAGAAGCGCACCTCCTCCAGGGCAGGTATGCCCCCCATCTTCTCGTAGTCGGGATGGGCGTTCAGGGTAAAGGGAAAGGAGTACAGCTCATCGAACTGCTCATCGGTGAGTGGATGGGCAGGGGGGTTCTGGACTACGACCCTGTCCATGCATCTCTGTAGGATCCTCTCCCCCAGGATCGGGTTCTCATGGGTCATCTGGAGGTTGAAGGCTCGTGCATACGCCTTCATACCCTCCTGTGTAGGGGTGTTCGATTGCTTGTCCCTATCGCTTACCTCCTCAAAGGAGGGTAGCGATATCTGGCGGTAAGCCGTGTCCAACGATCCGATGGTCTTCTCTGAGAGGGCAAACACCGTCCCGCGGACATCTTGGATATCCCCTACAGGCTCGCCCTTCTCCAGGCGTGAAAGGATCTCCAGTGTTTGCAGCTCCCCCATGCCATAGATGAGCAGGTCTGCCTTTGCATCGAGGATGAAGGGCTTGCGCACCTTGTCGGTCCAGTAGTCATAGTGGCTCAAGCGCCTCAGGGAGGCTTCAAGACCCCCTATGATGATGGGTGTCCCCTTGCCGTACGCCTGGCGTGCACGGTTTGTATAGGAGAGGGTTGCCCTGTCTGGGCGAAGGCCTGCCTTTCCCCCCGGGCTGTACTCATCTTCGCTTCTGGGTTTGGCATTTGCCGTGTAGTGGGAGACCATGCTGTCGATGTTTCCCCCACTTATCATGCAGGCAAGACGAGGTTTTCCCATTTTTAGGAAATCTTCTGTTGAATCCCACCGGGGTTGTGCGATAATGCCAACACGATAGCCCCGACTTTCCAGCAGCCTTGCCAGGAGTGCCGTGCCGAATGAAGGGTGGTCAACGTAGGCGTCTGCTGAGATGAATGCTATGTCCAGCTGGTCCCATGACCTTTGTTGCATATCTGCTTTGGTTGTAGGAAGGAACGCAGTTCTTGGGGGTTGTTGTTGATGATTCACATCGTCATACTATGCTATTGCCTACCGGGTGTAAATAGGATACATATCTTAGGATGAAAGGAGCTCTATATGCCTGATAAGAAACTCTTTATACTGCTCAATCCCCATGCTGCGAAAGGACGGGGGATGGCACGTAAGAAAGAGATAATGGACCTATTCAGCAAAGGTGGCTATGATGCGACCGTTGTTTTTACTGAAAAAGGGATAGGGGCCTCCGCTCTTGCCTATCAGGCGACCTGTGAGGGGTGGCCTGTCATCATCGCAGCAGGCGGGGATGGGACGGTGAACGAGGTGGTGGACGGCATCCTTCGCGCTGTGGCCGAAAAGAAGATTCCCGCTCCCTCCCTGGGGGTACTTCCCATAGGGCGGGGAAATGATTTTGCCTGGGCCATGGGTATTCCCACCGATTTGAAAAAAGCGGTCGACCTCATTGTTGCAGGAAAGACCCGCCTCATCGATGCAGGCATCACCTATGGGGGGAACTATCCCCAGGGAAGATACTTCATCAACGGACAGGGCATGGGCTTCGAGCCTCTGGTAAATTTCATCGCCAGTGACTTCAAGCATGTCTCAGGAACCCTGAGCTATGTCCTTGCCCTGATCAAGATCCTCGTCGACCATCCCGACCCCTATCAAGTGGAGCTGACCCTCGATGGTGAGACTCACTCGTATACGACCCAACAGCTGAGCATCTGCAACGGACGGAGGATGGGCAGTGCCTTTATCATGGGCCCTGATGCACTCTTTGATGACGGGTATTTTGATGTTGTGTTTGCAAACCGCCCGATCAAGAACTCGCGCCTGTTGCTTATAGCCCTGAAGTTCTTCAAGGGCACCCAAGTGAAGCTCCCCTCCTTTTCGGTTGTCAGGGCGAAGAGCATCAAGCTGGTTTCAAAGAATAACCCGATGCCTGTGCATGTCGATGGGGAGGAGATTTCCAAGGGGTGTGTGCAGTTCTCCACCCAGTTGTTGCCCTCTATTCTGCCAGTTTTTGCGCAATAAGTGAAAACCGTGTCCAGTGGGTTAAGGGAAACTACCCAAATTGTTATATTTGTTGAGTATTTAGTGGTAAAAAGTTCTTTCCTTTTCGACTTCAATTGACTATTATATATATGATTAGCATTCGTTTCTATTAAGGCGCTATCGTATTTTGCTAGATTTTCTTTGCTTTGTCTATGTCGATCATATCCGGTTGACTTCTCAGAAAAGAGAGTATATCCTAAAAAATGCGCGTCTTTTTTAGTTTTACCAGCAATGGCACATATAGCAAGGAGTCCCCATTTGATTAAGGATTTGGTACCGTTCGTACATTTTTATGATCAGGATTTTGTCGATATGTATGACAGGTCTTGGGTATGGATTGACGAACTTTGGAAGCAAGGCACTGAGGCCAACGGGTTTTCGGGGTCCTACCTTTCCTATCCTGACCAGACCACATTCAATCAGTACTTGTCCTGTTTTTCCGCTCTTTTTCTTGTATACAGCAACCAGAACAACTCACCGTTCCCGTTGATGGACTTTTTTTATCAGAAACAAGAAGAGAACGGAGCAATTCGAGGTGATTACTCCATCGAGGATGGATCGCCGGTTTTTACCGCCTCCAATCCCGAAGGAATTTCACCCCCCCTGTTTGCGTACGTTGAATTCGGATTTTACCATAAGATAGGAAATAAGAAGAGGCTGAAGGAGATCGTACCAATTTTGGAGAAATATTTCTCCTGGATCCAGGCAACCTTTCAGAAACCCAACGGACTGTACTCAGTCCCCATCTCCTCTTGCGAAAGCGGAAACACTCCCCGTGACCGGGTCTACTATCCCCTTGATTTCAACGCACAACTTGCGGTGAATGCCCTCTACATGTCGGCAATTGGTGATATCCTCAACGACAAGGAGCTCAGCTTCCGGTACAAGAGGCTGTACTTCTCCCTGAAGACCAGGATCAACTCCCTGATGTGGGACCCTGACAAGAACTTCTACTTTGATCTGGATATCAAGGAGAACAGGGTCAAGAACAAGTTCATCGGTGCCTATTGGGCTATGCTTGCCGAGATTCCCAATGACGAGCGTGCAGCCTACATGATCGAGGACCTGCACAACCCCAAGGAGTTCGGTACGGACAACCCCTTCCCCGGAGTCCCTGTCTCCTCTCCCGCGTTCAGCGAGAAGGGAAACGGCCACTGTGGTGGGGTCCTGTCGGTAAACACCTTCATAGTCATCAAGGCCTTGGAGAAGTTCAACCAGTTCGTCTTTGCCCGGGAGTGTGCCATCAGGCACATGTACTACCTGCTTGACACCCTCCACCCTGATGCCGAGACCATCGGCGATGTGTGGGAGGCCTACCTTCCCAATAAGGAGGGGTACTCCACAACCAAGGATATCGCAGGTTTCCCCCGCAGGCGCCTGATGCCCTTTGCAGGGTTGGTGACCATCACGCTGATGATAGAGAATATCATCGGGCTCGATATCTCACTGCCTCGCAAGACGGTCAACTGGGTCATGCCCTCCTTGGAGGCCATGGGTATTGAGAACCTCTCCTTGAAGCGCAACATGATTACGATTCTCAGCAACAAGACCGAACGTGGTTGGGAAATTCGCCTCGAGTCGGAAAAGCTCTACTATTTCACCATTGAGATTCTCGGAGAGAACAAGAAGAAAACCCTTCCCATACCCTCTGGCAAATGCTCCATGCTGATCGATAAGTTGTAACAGTATGGCGTGGATGGGAAAACTCTTCGGAGGGACCTTGGGGTTCATGTTTGGTGGACCTTTGGGCATGATAGCTGGGATTGCCTTCGGGCATATGTTTGACAAGGCAGGGTCCCTCGGGACAGGACAAGCTGGTACGTACCATGCTTCCCAAGACCAGTCGCAGATGATGTTCTTCGTGGGAGCATTTTCTATGATCGCGCGCATCGCCTCTGTCGATGGCAGCGTCTCAGCCATGGAGCGTCAGAAGGTGCAGGAGTTCATCCGCACAGACCTTCGTTTGGGCGTCCGAGAGGAAGAGGCCGCCTGGCAAGTCTTCGATGCCGCCATCACCGGGGAGGGGACGTTCGAGCAGTTCGCCTCCCAGTTCTATCAGAATTTCGCCCATGCCCCGAACATCCTCCAACTGATGGTGGACATCTTCTACCGTGTCGCTGCCGCTGACGGAAGCGTCACCTCCAGCGAAGAGGCCCTCATCAGGCGAGCCGCCCTCATATTCCGACTCCCTGCCTCCTTTGTGGATGCCTTGAGCCGTAACTATGGAGGCTTTGCCTCTGCAGGGGAGCGCGCCTATGCAATCCTGGGCCTTACGAAAGCCGCCACCGACGATGAGGTAAAACGCGCCTACAGGAAGATGAGCATCGAGTTCCACCCAGATACCCTTGCAGCCAAGGGGATGGGGGAGGAGTTCCTCACCCATGCCACTGCCAAGTTCAGGGAGATCCAGGGTGCGTATGACTCCATCAAGCAAGAGCGGGGCATGCGCTAGGCCAGGGTAGGTACCTGAAACCCACAACAAATACAAAAAGAACATACGACACCATACAGTGAAGGGATCAATTCATGCAGAACTGATCCCTTCCTTGTCCTTTCCCCTATGAATCACTTAAAAATTCTCATTGTCTCCTGGGGAAGCGAAGTGCAGGTTGTTTGTTTTCCAGCGTTGTAGCCTGCAAGCACCCCAGGGTGCATACAGCCCCAAGGTAATGAGTGATAGAATGACAATGAGCAGCCAGGTCCCAAAGAACCCTGCTCCTGACCCAGTGAATACCAATTGTTTGTCATCCACATATGTGTGTTTAGCCTTCCATTTTTCAATTGAACAAGCTGCCCAAGGATAAAACAAAGAAAAAGTGATGACGTTCAGTACTGTTGTCCAGACAAGCAACCAGAAATACGAACCGCCCCTTCCTCTGAAATCAAAACTCCCGTATGACATGCAGACCCCCCAATATTGGTCGATTGGATGCATGATACGGCGGGTCTCCATGAATGGCAAGAAAAAGATTGGGACATTTCTTTTAGCATAGTCAGAAGGAGTGCGCACTACTCAGCCTTTGAACTGATATGCGTGTTCCGATCAGCCTAGAACACCACACGCCCGCGCAACGACCTTGCCAAGGTGATGCGGTCCGCATACTCCAGATCCCCTCCTATAGGCAGGCCGCTGGCCAGGCGCGTGATGGCAAGTTCCGGCTTTCCCTTGAGGATATGGCGGATGTAGAGGGCAGTGGTATCTCCTGCCTCTGTCGGGTTGGTGGCGATGATCAGCTCAGTGAAGGAGCCTCTCTCTATGCGCTTGAGCATCTTGGAGAAAGAGAGATGCTCAGGACCCACCCCATCCAAGGGACTTATCGCACCCCCCAGGACATGGTAGAGCCCGTTGTATGCACCGCTGGATTGCAGCGTGACAATGTCCTGGGGCTGCTCCACGATGCACAAGAGGCTTCTGTCGCGAGAGGCGTCACTGCATATGGGGCAGGGGTCTACCTCGGTGAAGCTGCCGCAGGTGGAGCAGGGGAAGATGCGTTCCTGGATGGTTGCAATGGTATCACCAAGGACCCTGTTGTAGGCAGGGTCGGTCTTTATCAGGTGGTATGAGATTCTTGAAGCGCTCTTCGGACCGATTCCAGGCAGTCGTGAGAGGGTTTGTATCAGTTGTTCCAGTGCTGTCATGTTCAGAGCTGTGGCATGAGCGAGCCAAGAGGTCCGGCCTGCTTGAGGCCTTCGTTCTTGATCTTCTCTTGTATCTTGTTCGAAGCGTCATTGAAGGCTGAGGCAATGAGGACCTCAAGGGTGCCTATATCCGCCGGATCGACAATCTCAGAGGCGATCTTCACCTCGGTGACAACAAGTTTTCCATTGATGGTGACATCGACCATCCCCGCTCCAGCACTCCCTTTCGCGGTTATCTTGGGAAGGTTCTCCTGCATCTTCTGCATGTTCTCTTGGAGACCCTTCATATTCTTCATCAGTTCAAACGGATTCAAATCCATAGTTCACTCCTCTAGTAGGTTTGTTCGGTCAGGTTTTCAGTTCGCCGCGAAACAGGGAGGCGATGGAGCTGAGGACGGGATCCTCAACACCTTTGTGTATCGTCTGCTCTGCTTCGGCGCAATGGACTGTAGTTCTCCCGGTAAAGCCGGAAATCTCCTTGATCAGGCCACTGAGCAGATCAAGATTATCCTGGGCAGTATTCCTGCAGAACTCTGTAGAGAATATAAGTTTCAGGGTATTGCCTTCCTGCTCAACCGATTGTATGGAGAGGGCAACCTGGCTGAGTATAGGGGTTTTGGTAAGTTTGGCCACCAGGGCGGGCACATCACTCTTGGTGAAGGGCCTGGCAGGAGGGGTCTTCGGCTCTGTTACGGGTTTTTGCAGTACAGGTTCGCCCACCCTTTGCTCAGGAGATGGGGGCACCTCCCTTTGTGGTGGGGCTTCGGCAACCCTTTGGACGGGAGCAGCTTCAGGGGCTCTTTGAGCTGGTGCGGCCTCCCGCTCCGAAACCCTTTGCGGTGCAGGAGCAGCAGCAGGACGCTCGCCTACCCGTACCTTGCCGCTGAGCAGGTCCTCCTTGAGGGCGGTGAGCTTGCGTACCAGCTCGGTAGGGGAGGCGAGATGGGGCAGGGATGCAAGGCGGCTTATCGCCAGTTCAAGCTCAAAGCGGGGATTCAAGGAGAAGCGAATGTCGCGGTAGAGCTTGAGGAACATTTCAAGGGCTGCCTCGAGCTGTTCCTTGGAGTAGGCGCCTCGCACGTGCAGGGGTATGCGCTCGGTCTGGATCCCCAGGATGGCCTCTTCGGTTATCCCCTCCTTCATAAGGAGCAGGCTTCTGAAGAACTGGGTGAAATCCTTGATGCACTGCTCAATGGAGATGCCGTTGTCCAGCAGGTCCTGTACGGCGATGAGTGCTTTCTGACTCGAGTCGGAAAGCAGGAAAGTCACGATTTCGGTGATCTGGTCGATGCCGACCAGCCCCAGCTTGTCACTTATCAGGGCCAGGGTTATGTGGTCGTTGGAAAAGGAGAGTACCTGGTCGAACAGGGTGTAGGCATCGCGCATCGAGCCTGTCGACTCCTTCGCTATCCAGAAGAGGGCGTCGTCATCGGCCTGTACCTTCATCTCCTGTGCCGCTTCAGCAAGGCAAGCCTTGATGGTGTGCAGGTCGATGAGCTGGAAGTGGAACTGCTGGCACCTTGAGCGGATGGTTGCAGGAACCTTCTGGGGCTCGGTGGTGGCGAAGATGAAGATGATATAGGCAGGGGGCTCTTCAATGGTCTTCAGCAGTGCGTTGAACGCACTGGTGGAGAGCATGTGCACCTCGTCAATGATATATATCTTGTAGAGGCTTGTCTGTGGAGGGAACAGGACCTCATCCTTGATCTGGCGGATATCGTTTACGCTGGTGTTGCTTGCGCCGTCGATCTCAATGACATCCACACTGTTGCCCCGGGTTATCTCGGTGCAGTTGGCGCATACCCCGCAAGGAAGGGGGGTGGGTCCGTTTTCGCAGTTCAGGGCGCGTGCGAGTATGCGTGCCGAGGAGGTCTTGCCGACTCCGCGGGGACCGCTGAAGAGATATGCGTGTGCGATACGCTTTTGCTCGATCGCATTCTTGATGGTTGAGACTACAAACTCCTGACCCACCAGGTTATCAAACAGTTGGGGTCTTTTTCTTGTAGCCGTTACTTCATATGCCATTGGGTCTCCCTTGAAAATATACTTGCCAAGTATAGCACAAATCACTGTGAACGGGTACCGAAAGGCAGAGGATGTCTTTCGGAAAGGAGGGTGAAAAAAGTATAGGAGGTCACAAGTTCTTTGTATTCCTTTTACATAGCAGAAAACACTATAGTCGAATAGACATTTATTTCGTTGCGCCAATACTCTCTTTGGTCTATACTCACCTGTGGGCGTGACGTACTGCTAGAACTTTCTACTCATACTCAGCGTTACAAAGTCGCAAGGAAGAACTGAGGTTTTCCCTGCATTTTTTCATGTATAGAGAGAGGATGGTATTTTGGTGCAGGAAGAAGAGTTACGGATAAATTTCAAAAACCTTGTCGCTAACCTTGCCGATGGTGTCTACTTTGCCAACCCCCAAGGGGTCATCATATACGCCAACAAAGGCCTGGCCCATCTCTTGGGCTATGAGGACCCCTCTGAAGTGATGGGGAAATATCTCCATGACTTCCTTGATGCCGCGCATGCGGAGAAGCTAAAGAAGCTCTATTTCCTTGATGACCCGAAGAAGATGGAACCTCTCAGATCCGAGGTGCAGCTGTTGCGCTGCGACGGCTCGTTTGTCTGGGCGGAGGTCCGCCCTACCCTCAAGATACCCGAGACCTGCCCGAAGGGAAGCTTCGGCGTGGTCAGGGACATCTCCGAATTCAAGCGCCTGGAAGAGCGGCTTCAGAACCTTGCCATCACCGACGAGCTTACAAGCCTGTACAACAGAAGGGGATTTCGCCTTATGGCGGAGCAGGAACTCAGGCATGCACAGCGCATCAATGCAGAGACGGTGCTGCTGAGCATAGATGTGGATAACTTCAAAAGCATCAACGATACCTTCGGACACGAAGAGGGTGACAAGGTCTTGAAGCTGGTTGCTGCCACACTCACCCAATCCTTCAGGGTGACGGACATCATCTCCCGATGGGGAGGGGACGAATTTGTCGTCCTTGCCCTCGATGCCCCGATAGGATTTGTCCCTCTGCTTTCAGAGCGGTTCCAGCTGAACCTTGCAAACAATGCACAGAAGAACCTGCTGCCCTACCCTTTGGGAGTGACCATAGGTATGGAGAGTTCTGAAATCTTTGAGGACTCCACCCTTACCAACCTGATCATGTGTGCCGACAGGCATATGTACCAGCAGAAAAAGATAAAGCAACGCCAATAAAAGAAACCCAGCCAACAAATCGCCTGCGTCTCATGTATGGTTCACTTACCGCTGCTACCTTCCGGTCCTGACGGGGTTGGGTGAACACACATAGCACAGAATCTGTCGGCTGGGAAAAAATACGGAGAAGGGGGGATTTGAACCCCCGGTGCCTTTCAGCACACACGCTTTCCAAGCGTGCACCATCGACCACTCGGACACCTCTCCAAACGAACGAACTGACTGTCAAACAAAAACCATAAAAGAATCCAAGCTATCGGAGAGAGAGGGATTCGAACCCTCGGTACCGTAAACGGTACAACGGATTTCGAGTCCGTCTCCTTCGACCACTCGGACATCTCTCCAGGTGTGATAATGACCATAAAAACACAATGAGACCAAAAGGATTCGAACCTTCGACCCTCAGTTCCGCAAACTGATGCTCTATCCAGCTGAGCTATGGTCTCGTCACTGTAAAAAAACACAATCGGAGAAGGGGGGATTCGAACCCCCGGACCCGTTACCAGGTCAACTCCTTAGCAGGGAGCCCGATTCGACCGCTCTCGCACCTCTCCAGAGTAATGATTCAACTGTCAATAATCCCGAACAAAAAAATAATGAGCGGAGAGAGAGGGATTCGAACCCCCGGGGACTTGCGCCCCAACAGTTTTCAAGACTGCCTCCTTCGACCGCTCGGACATCTCTCCCTAATAACAGCCATGGCAAACGCCAGGCAATTGTCAGGTTGCTTAGCTACCAATCGGTTTTTTACTATATTGAGTGGCTCAATCTTTGTCAAGCCACTATAGGGAGCATTCCATCTTTCTTGACAGTGCAACCCTATCTCGGCATCATGAAACGAACATGAGAATTCCCATTTTTAGGAAAAGAAAGAAAATAGCACCTCCTATGGTATCAGAAGAGAGTGAGCTCAAAAGGCCAAAGCTTGATACCCTAAAGGCAGGCAGACTCGCCCAATTGGCCCTTGAACTCACCTCAACCATCATTGATAAGGTAGGTGCAAGAGTTGCGGGAACAGAAACGAGCAGGCAGAGTGCGGCAATTCTTGAAGAACACCTGAAAAAATACTGCACCACCACAGAATACCGGGAATTTACCCTGCATAGCCGTGCATATACCCTCTGGCTGAAACTCATGGTGGTCGCCTACCCGACAGTCCTGGCCTTCCTTTGGTTTGGCCTGCCCCTTCTGGGTACGGTTATCTACCTGCTGTTCTGCTTCTACATATTCCGGGAATTTCTGGTCTTCAAGCCTTTTGGGGAAAAACACACCCCCTCTTCCCTTGGCGCCAACTGTCACGGCATCATCGAACCGGAAAATGAGGTCCTGCATACCGTCATCTTCAGCGGACACCATGACAGCGCCCGTCTCTACCGATACAACAAGCTCGATCGTAAATCCTATTACAAGAAGGTGCTCGCGCCCTTTTTCCTCTTTGCCCTGTTGGGGTTCTCCGCAGTTGTACAACTCTTTACCGAACTGCTCAGTTTTCGCCTCTTTGTCATCAACCTGCCTCCGTTGGCCAACTTCATCCTGAATTTCCTGCTTACCTTGGGCATTCCCCTGCTCTTCCCCCTGCGTGACTTCGTACTCGAAGAGGGTTCCCCCGGAGCTGGGGACAACCTCATCTCCTCAAGCATGGCAGTGCAGCTTGCACGATTTTTCGATTGGAAGAAAAAATGCGGACAGCCGTTGCTCAATACCCGTCTGGTCTTCTGCTCATTCGATGGAGAAGAGGTGGGCCTCAGAGGCTCGCGCCACTGGTTCGACCAGAACCTGGACCTGCTTGAAGATCCGATCCATCTTAACTTCGACTCCCCCTACTATGAAGATGAGCTGACCTTTCTTGAACGTGATGTAAACGGCCTGCAGCCCCTCTCGGCAAAGCTTGCAAGGCGTTGTGTCCACATCGCCCAGGGGATGGGCTATCAGGCACACAGTGCACCGATCCCGATCTTTGCCGGCGGCACCGATGCAGCCTCAAGTGCAAGGTGTGGCATCGATGCCACCACCCTCACTGCCGTAGCATGGGACGACCGTAGCAAGCCCTCTGTCTACCACACCCCTGATGATATTGTCTCAGCCATAGAGCCCAAGGCGGTGGAACATGCCCTATCCATAGCAATACGCCTTGTAGAGCTTGTAGACAACAACCGGCTCTATGAGGAATCGGGGACGCTGTTCAAAGAGGGGCCTGAAGTTGATGAAGATGGACCTGACCTCAAGTTCAGCAAACTTTCCGTTAGGTAAAGACCACGTGGTCCCGACCGTTGGAGAGTTCTGTCACTGCCTGTGAAACCAGCTCTTTTTCAGTAATCGCAAGCGTCCCCCCAATGAGAACATCGGTAGTGAACTGTTCGTCAATGATTGCCGCATTGGCTTCTATGAGCAGTTTCTTTATTGGTTCATACAGGTTATAGGATGTTGTTATGGAGAAGGAGCACTTCTCTATGAGTTCTTCAGTCTTAAGTATCTCCAGGACGCTTTTGGCGCTGTCACCATAGGCCTTCACCAGGCCCCCTGTCCCCAGAAGGGTCCCTCCGAAGTACCGTACGATGAAGATCGCTACATTGGTGATGCCGCTGCCCTTGAGCACCTCCAGGGCGGGGCGCCCTGCGGTGTTCCTGGGCTCGCGGTCATCGCTGTAGCTGAACTCATCCCCATGCTCTCCGACCACTGCCGCATGCACCACATGGTTTGCACCGGGGTGCTCCGCCTTCAGGGTGGCGACCATGCTTTTTGCTTCGGATAGGGAGGTGCAGGGAATGGCAAGGGCAAGGAATCTGGATTTGCGTACCTCCAGCTCCGTGTGTGCACTCTCCAAGGGAATTCTCACTTCTACCACCTGTGTCCGAATAGATTGTCCTGTCCTGCAGGGATTGTTGCGCCAAGCAGTGAGGCTGCCCTGTCGAGAGCAGAGCGTTCATCCTCAGAAAGCCTTATCGACCCCGCTGCCAGGTTCTCCTCCAGCTGTGCTTTGTCTCTCGCTCCAAGGAGCAGGAGGTCAAAGCCCTGGCCCATCGCCCAAGCGAGGGCCACCTGAGCCATCGAGCTCTGATGCTCCTCGCTGATGGCTGTAAGTATAGCATAGAGATCCTTGTAGGTGGGGTAGGAGGTTTCAGAGAAGGGGTAGAGACCCCCCCTGCTGTCATCAGGGGAGGTGAGGTGGCCTCCATTGAGCAGTCCCAGGCCCAGGGGGCTGTAGCCCACCAACTTGATCGACCTCTCCTTGCAGTAGGAGATGAGCTCTACATTCCCTCTGGTCCAAAGGAGGGAACAGGGGCTTTGCAGGTATGAGATGGGATACTGTTCAAATTGGGGCAGCAGGGCCAGGGGGAAGTTGCTCAGCCCTAGGGAGCGCACTACCCCTTCGTCTCCAAGCTCTGTCATGGCATCGAGGATGGGGGAGAGGTCGAGTTCACTGCTCGGCCAGTGGAGGTAGAGGATGTCGAGGTAGGGGGTGCAGAGCCTGGAGAGGCTCTTGAGCACATCCTTTCTGACAAGTGAATGGCTTTTGGGCATGATTTTTGTTGCAATGGTGAGCTCTTCGCGCCCTATGGTGTTGGAGAATCGCTTCAGCTGTTGGCCCAGGATCTGTTCGCTGCTGCCGTTTCCATAGGAAGCGGCGCTGTCGAAGTGTCGTATCCCCTGCCTGAGGGCAGCGTGGAGGACGCGAAGCGAATCGGTCCTCCTCTGATCCTCCCAAAAACCGAAGGAGGGCCCGAACTGCCAGCAGCCGAGTCCTACGTTACTCCTCTTCATCTTCCTCGATGTTCACCAGCTTGTCGAGCATCACCTGTCCGTCGAAAATGAAGAAACCTTCAAAGTTTTTGCCTTCAAGTGCCTGGGGCAACCAGTAGAGGTCATCCTCCCACATCTTGTCATAGGGAATCTCCTTGATGGGGCACCAGAAGGGTCTGGCCTCTTCGGTCTCGGCGGCAGTGCCGCTATGGGAGTGGGCAAAGAAGACATAGGCGCGTTCGGACAGCCCGTCCTTGAATTGGAAGTTGAGCCTTCCGACCAGTTTGGGGTCATGGATATCAAGCTCGGTCTCTTCCTTGAACTCCCGGATGGCAGCCTCGGTTGCCGTCTCGGCTAGCTCGATGTGTCCGCCGGGTGCGTTGACCAGGCCTGTTCCCAACCCCTGTTTCTTATCGATGAGCAACACTTGGTCGCCATCAAAGAGGTAGGTGATGACACACACTTCCTTGGGTTCCCAAAGGTCCCAGTCCATCTCGGCAACCGTATCGGGGACTACCAGAGGAGCAATCTCCTCCACGACTTGGACAGGCTTCGGCTTCTTTGCCGCTTCAGCGGCGGCCTCTTCAGGATGGGCCTTGTTGTAGCAGTCGGCGCAGGTGTTGTTGTCATGACCGATGATATGGTTGAAATCTAGGCGTGTCCCACACTCGACGCAGTGTATCCTGAAGGGCAGGGCCTTGTTTCTCAACAGGTAGAGAAGCCCGACACAGAGGGCAAACACAAGCCAGGCCAGGTTGTGGTTCATGCCCCGGGAGAGGATGGTTACGATGCCTATCTCAAACACAAGGAGAATTGCTGCCAAATAGATGGTAGCAAACCGTTTCTTTTCCGTTCGGGGAATTTTTCTTTGGGTGAAATTCACCAACAGGATGGCGATGAGTGCCCAAGTATAGTACTTCTCAATGGTTTCTAAAATCATGAGACATAGGGTATAGTGCTGTGAAGCATTCGTCAAGCTTTGTCCTTGTTACCACTTTGCATAAATCCGTTGATAGCAATAGGGATTTGGAGTAAGCTTACTGTGTACCTTAAGCAATGGAGGTTGCCATGATAGTAGAGGATGTCGCCAAGTACATCGACCACACGGTTCTCGCCGCTAATACAACGCGCGGGAAGATAGAACAGATCTGCAAAGAGGCCCATCAGTGGAATTTTGCTTCAGTTTGTGTGAATAGTTGTTGGGTTACCCTTTGTGCCAAGCTTTTGGCAAAAAGTGAAGTCAAGGTCTGTACAGTTGTAGGTTTTCCCCTTGGGGCCATGGCTACAGAGAGCAAGGCTTTTGAGGCAAAGCGTGCTGTCACTGAAGGCGCTGATGAGATAGATATGGTCATCAACATAGGGTGGCTGAAGAATCATGACGATGACCTTGTGCTGGATGATATAGCAAAGGTAAAGCAAGCTTGCGGGAAGAAGATTCTGAAGGTCATCATTGAAACCTCTCTGCTTACCGATGAGCAGAAGGCACGTGCCTGTCGTCTTTCGAAGACAGCCGGAGCTGATTATGTGAAGACCTCCACAGGCTTCTCAACAGCAGGGGCGAAGGAAACCGACATCCGTATCATGCGCAAGGCTGTTGGACCTGACTTTGGCATCAAGGCATCCGGTGGTATCCATACCTATGAAGAGGCGAAGGCGATGATAGAGGCCGGTGCTACCAGGATCGGCGCTTCCAATGGGATTGCCATCGTAGAGGGGCAGAATGCCGCGAATTGACCCGCGGGGTGAGGGGACTGATTTTCTCAAGAGCCTTGGGTTCCCCACCATCGATATACATACCACCTTCTCGCATTTTGACTTCACCAATCCTGGGCGCAGGGTCCTTCTTATAGGACCCATGGGCTCGGGCAAGACTGAGTTTGCAGCCAGGGTATGGCGTGACGCCGCCATAGCGCAAAAGAAAGGCGAGAAGGTGCGCGCCCTGACCAGCAGCGGTGAGGTGGACCGCCGCAAGGTCTTTTTCATCCGCAGCGAAATTGACGGGCAGAGGTTCTCCGAGTATCCCGAGGATGCGCTGTGCTACCGCAGCGGCTATATAAGCTGTGGCACCAACATCGCCAAGATCCGCGACTCCTTCGGCCTTGAGGAGGTGCTCAAGGACAACCCTACAGTGGGAACCTTCATCATAGACGAGGCCTCCTTCTTCGATGAGAGGCTCGCCTATGTGGTGCGCAACCACAGCTTCGAGCGTGGGGTGATGTTCATCTTCCCCACCCTGATCCTCAACTTCCGCCGGGACATCTTCAATTCAACCGCACGCCTGATGCTGGACATCGCCACCGATGTCATCCCCCTTACCGCCTATTGCGAGCATCCGGACTGCATGGAGGATGCCTTCAATACCTACCGCTATTACCAGGTTGACGATCAGGAGTGTCCGGCTCTCTATTTCGATCCCCTGATCATAGTGGGAGGGGATGCCTTCAAAAGCAGCAACCTTGAGCCGAACTATGCCGCAAGGTGTGACGAGCACCACTACCTGCCAGGAAAGGAGTATACCTTCTTCCACCTCAAGCCCCTTGGGGAGCAGGCTGCACGAGGGGAGGAGAAGGCCCTACGCAAGGAGCTGGATGCCCTCAAGCACGACATGGAGAGCTCGATGCTGTTTGCCAACATCCAGGGTCGATACAAGGGCAAGCCTGACGAGGCGATCTACTTCAACTCCCTCAAGCCGGCGAACATCGCAGAGAAGGCACTCATCTTCCTGTTCTGCGAGCACAACCTTGTCCCTGAGGAACTTCTGCTCAGGCTGGTCGATGACCTTGCCCTCGACAGTGTCTATATGGAGAAGGTGCTCACCGACAACAAGCGTCCTGTCTCGTTTGCCCAGCCTTTCCTGTTCTAGGTCTGTATTCTGCAAAAACTGGTCACCAAAGAACCTTGCCACCGGAGCGTGGCAAGGTTCACTATTAGCTAGTACAGAAACTCCCTCTCCACCCGTATGGACCCACCACAGCTTCTATGATGGTCCGGCAGGCGCGGGAAGCAGAGCACCCGGAGGTTATGGCGTGCAGTACCATATGGAAAGTTTCGGAGGGGTCGGGCAAGCCACCCATGATAACAGCACAAGCTTTGCCCTGGCCCTTACAGCCCTACAAAGTGGGGACACCCTCATCGTCAACGAGGGCATCTGGAGGACAGGACCCCTGGCCATCCTCAACAAGAGCAACATCACCCTACACCTTGAAAAGGGTGCAAGGATCCTGTTCACCGATGATGAGGATCTGTATGAGCCTGTATATTCGCGCTGGGAAGGGGTCAACTGCCACTGCTTGCAGAGCTGCCTCTCCATAGTGAACTCATCACACATACGCATCAGCGGTGAAGGTACCCTCGATGGGAACGGCACCTCCTGGTGGGCGGCCTCCCTCCATAAGCGGGAGTTCCAGAAGGGCCCTGTATCACCAAAAGAACATCAGCTTGCGCAATTGAACCCCGGCTATGAGAAGCATAGTGGTGGAGGCGGTGGTAGGCTGTCGCAGTATTTACGCCCTCCTTTGCTACAGATCTATAAGAGCTATCATGTGAGTGTTGAGGGCATCACGCTCGCCAACAGCCCCTTTTGGACACTGCACCCCCTTTACTCAAGGAACCTCACCTTCAAGGACCTGGTCATCATCAATCCCAAGGATGCCCCCAACACTGATGGCATCGATGTGGATTCGTGTCAGGATGTGCATATAATAGGATGCACCATTGATGTCGGGGATGACGGCATTGCACTGAAAAGCGGGAGTGGAGAGGATGGCATCAGGACAAACATTCCTACAAACAATGTCCGTATAGAGCACTGTACTGTCAAGAACGCCCATGGAGGTGCTGTTGTAGGCAGTGAAACTGCTGGTGGAATCTCTGATGTCAGGGTTTCTGACTGCCTTTTCGATGGGACCGATAGGGGGATACGGATCAAGACCAGAAGGGGCAGGGGGGGGAAGATAACAAACCTGAATTTTTCCCATATCAGGATGAAGGACAACCTCTGTCCCCTTACGCTGAACATGTACTACCGCTGTGGTTCAGAGAATGATGAAGATTTTTCCCTGGAAAAGGTACCCTTAACTCCAACAACCCCTTCCCTTTCCGATATAACCATCCGCAATTGTGTAGCAACAGGATCGCGCTCTTCAGCCGGATTCATTGTCGGCTTACCGGAAGAGCCGATAACAAATCTCAAAATACAGAACTGCTCTTTTGGCGTTGCAGCAACAAACCTTGAGCCTATTGAAGATAGTGAGATGACCCAAGGGTTGCCACAAGTCTTAGAGCGAGGTATACGGCTGAGGAATGTGCACCTTACAGTAGAAGACCTCGTGGTGCCCGGAATTGGCAATCCTATGGTTGTTGAAGAGGGTGTGAAGGTTAGTGAGCTGTAGCATTATTTCTTCGCATACCCCTATTTCGTTTTGGTTCATTTATTCATCCTTTGATTGGAAAGTTTTACTGCTTTCATTATACATGAATACAAGTATACGAATTCTGGTATCGCCAGATGAATAGGAGAGATATTCGATCTACTTTTCACAACAAGGAAGGCCAGATCCTGAGGAACTGGCCTTCTTTGTGGTGTGATAATATGCTACTTGTTTTCTAGGAAAGAGGATGAAACCCACTCACATGCAATTGATTCTTTTCTACTCTTCATCCTTGTTCAGCAGCCTAACCCGGTCGGGGGCGAAGTCGATGGAGACATCGCTCCCCTCTGCATAGATCTTCTTTGCATGGGGGTCGTCCACCTGTACGAGGACCTCTCCAAAGGAGGTGCTGATGAAGGACTCCAGGCTGTTGCCCAAGTAGACATTCATACGGACCTTTCCTTCGATGTGTCCGGCTCCCGGCTCCACCACCCTGAGGGATTCGGGCCTTGCCATCAGGACAGCTTCCTCGCCTACGACGACATTGTCCCCTGCCTGGCTGACGACGGCTTCCTTGTCTCCGAGCTTGCAAATCCAGTTCTTTGCCTCTTTTCTGAGTATTGTTACAGGGAAGAAGGTAGCCTTGCCGACAAAGCCCGCTACAAAGCGACAGTTCGGCTCCTCATAGATCACCGAAGGAGGACCTATCTGGCGAATGAAGCCATTCTTCATGACAACGACGCGGTCAGAGAGGCTCATCGCCTCAACCCTGTCGTGGGTGACATAGATGGCTGTTATACCCAATTCCTTCTGGATCTTGCGGATCTCCACGCGCATCTGCTCCCTGAGCAGGGCGTCGAGGTTTGAAAGGGGCTCGTCGAGCAAGAGGACCGAGGGTGTTACGATGAGGCTTCTTGCCAGCGCTACACGCTGCTGCTGACCACCTGAGAGCTTGGATGGGGCCCTGTCCCCATAGTCGGCGAGGCCGACCATCGCCAGGGTCTCATTTACCCTCTCCTTGATCTGCTCAACGGGAATCTTGCGGAGCTTCAAGCCATAGGCCACATTGTCAAACACCGTCATATGGGGGAACAGGCCATAGCTTTGGAACATGGTCGCGGTATCGCGCTTGTTCGGAGGCATCATGGTGATCTCCTCATTGCCGATGAATATCTTGCCATCGGTGGGCAGCTCAAAGCCTGCAATCATCCTCAGCATGGTAGTCTTCCCACACCCTGAAGGCCCAAGCAGGGTGACCAGCTCCCCTGGTTCGATGACCAGGTTTGCCTCATTGACTGCGATCACGTCCTTTTTGCCCTTCACATTCTTGAACCGTTTGGTCACTTGCTCAAGCGTCACTGATACACTCTTTTTTTCCAACATTGAAACCCCCCTTACCGGGTAGAAATAGTTTTTTGTGTGAGCTTGTCATCCTTGACCAGCACCTGCATCAGAGCCCAGACGGAGAGCACGATGACGATGAGGATGGTTGACAAGACGCTGGCCAGACCGAACCTGAGGTTCTCTGAGAAGTTGAAGATTAGGACCGTCAGATGGTTCCAACGCGCCGATATCAGGAAGATGATGGCACTGACTGCAGTCATCGAGCGTACGAATGTGTAGGACATGCTCGATAGGAATGCAGGGCGGACCAGGGGAAGCACGATGGTCCTGAACACGGTGGTGACATCGGCTCCGAGGTCAGCTGCAGACTCCTCGATGGCAGGGTCTATCTGGTGCAGGGCTGTTATGCCGTTCTCAACCCCTACGGGCAGCTCCCTGATGACGTAGTTGATGACGATGATGGCCCCTGTCCCCACCAGCAAAAGAGGTGGCTTGTTGAATGCCAGGATATAGCTGATACCTATCAGGGTTCCCGGTATTGCATAGGGGGTCATTATCACCAGCTCAAGCAGGCGTTTGCCGGGGAACTTCTTACGCACCAGCAGCATCGCCGCCAGCATGGCCAGCAGGCCAGCTATCGGCGTTGCTATCGCAGCGAGGGTGACCGTGTCTCGGATGGCTGTCCAGCCTCGCGAGAGGGCCTCACCCCAGTTGGCAAGGGTAAAGGAGTAGTCGATACCCCAGTTCACCACAAAGCATCCTGCAACAATGGTCAGGTAGAGGGCGACGATGAAGCCTATGATCGTCCATGAGACAGCTTCCAAGCCTATGCGCATAGGCCTGTTGGTAAGCTCGGTAAGTGTTGTGGAGGGCTTTCCCGTCACCGTCACATAGCTCTTCTTACCAACCCACTGTCGTTGGATCAGGAAGGCTGTGATGGTAGGCATCAACAGCAGGAAGGAGATCGCCGATCCTGCACTGAGGTTGCTTCGTCCTGTAACCAGCATATACGCTTCGGTTGAGAGGACGCGGTAGTCACCGCTGAGCAGCAGCGGGTTGGCAAAGTCCGCAAGGGAGTTGGTGAAGACCAACAGCCATGCAGAGACGATCCCAGGCGCTGAAAGCGGCAGCGTGATGGCCTTGAAGGTCTGCCACTTGGTGGCGCTCAGGTCCAGTGAGGCATCCTCGACGGTGGAGTCTATCTGCCTGAGGACCCCGCTAATCGTCATGAAGGCGATGGGGAACATGCCGATCACCTGCACGATGGTCAGGCCCCCGAGACCGTAGATGGAGGTGTTCAGGTGCAACAGCTGCTTGGAGATCAGTCCGTTGTTTCCGAACAGGAGGATGATGGAGAGGCTCAGCGAGAAGGGTGGGGAGATGACCGGCATGGTTGCCAGGGTGCTCATCACCTTTTTCTGCCTGAAGGATGTCCTTTCGATAAGGAAGGCGAACATGTATCCCACGATGGTGGAGATGGTGGCTGTCAGCACCCCAAGGCGAAGCGAACCCCACATGGCCACAAGGTAGGTGGGCGAAAGCGTCTCTTTCCAGGTCTGCAGCGATACGACCCCATCCTTCATGAAGGAGAGCCTGACCGCTTCCAGAAGCGGATAGGCGACGAAGATCACCACAATGCCGAAGAGGGCCAGGACCATGAACCCAGTTATGGGATCGCGGGTAAAGGTAATGACCAGCATGATCGACAGAAAGATCACCGCAGCTGAGATGAAGATGGTGCGAAGCAGGTTCATGTAGCCGGTTGCCGTGCTGTTGGGAACCAGGATCATGATGGCCCCATTGGCCTGGTAACCGTTCTCATCGATGACCGGTACGAAATACACCTGCGAGGCGATGGTATCATTGCTGTGTATATCAGCATCGAGGGTGTAGTCCGCCTTGTAGGAGCCAGAGAGTTTCATGGGTTCGAGGTAGTAGACACTCTCCATGGCCTTTTGGAATTCCGGGCTGTTCTTCTTCTCATCCCAAAGCCTGAAGTTTGTCTCTGACCCTGTGGATGGAACAAAGTCCCCTTTATTCTCGTCGAAGGAGAAGTAAAAGGCACGAGCGCCTGCAATGATGCCCTTGACTGTAGGAATCCACTCTTCATAGGCACTCATCGATTCGTCTTCAGGAGCTGTCTGGGCAAAGAGGGCTATCTCATTGAAGTTCCTGAGTTCCTCATAGCTTCTGAAGTTTGTGGCGAGCGTGTTGAACATCCATAGGTCCAGGGAGAGAAATATCAAAGCGGCGAAACAAAACTGAATAATACGTTTTTTTGTAAACATCTAGTTTTTCCATTATTGAAACACACCCTGCAAGGATAGCTTGCAGGGTGGTATGAAAGCTAGAATTACCAAGGGTAATTATCTCTTGTTGCCGATCTCATTGGTCCAGCGGTCGAGCAGACGAGTCTTGTTGACCTTGTCTCCGTCCCAAGCCATGTCCTGCTCAACTGTCTTGATGTCGCTGATGGCCAGGGCATCAGGGTGCTTTGCCGCTCCGTCGGCAACCAGGACGACAAACCATTCGGTAAAGGTCGCTTGTGCCTTGGGGCTTGAAAGGATCCAGTCATACAGTTTCTTGGCGTTGACGCTGTCCTTGCCACCTGCGACGAGGGACATGGAAGCCAACTCATAGCCGGTGCCTTCGCTAGGAGCGGTAATGACGACAGGAGAACCTGCTGTCTTGAGCTTGACCTGGTCGTGTGCATAGCCGATTGCAATGGGGATCTCTCCGGTTGCAACGCTCTTTCCGGGGGCAGAGCCGCTCTTGGTGTACTGGTCGATGTTCTTGTCCAGGGCCTTCATGTACTCGATCATCTTGTCTTCAGTTCCAAATACATCCAGCATGGTGGTCAGCACGTTGTACGAGGTTCCTGAGGAGTTGGGGTTTGCCATACGGATATAGCCCTTGTACTGGGGTTTGGTGAGGTCAGCCCAGCTGCGGGGGATCTCAAGGCCAAGTTCCTTTGCCCTGTCGAGGTTGGTGACAAAGGTAAGGGGTCCGACATAGAGGCCGATATAGTAGTTGTCGGGATCTCTGAAGCGTGCAGGTGTCTTTGCAGCATAGCGGCTTACATAGGGGGTGGTGAGTTTTTTGCTCTTGGCAGTGATGTGGTCAAGGCCAACTCCACCGACCCAGATGGATGCCTGGGGGTTGGAAGACTCTGCTTCCAGGCGTGCTACAGCTTCGCCACCGCTGAGGCGGACAAAGTTGACTTTGATGCCTGTTTCAGCTTCAAAGAGCTGGAACATCTTTGCAGCAAGGGGTTCTTCCATTGTGGTGTAGGCATTTACGCTTCCGGAGCCCGATGCGGGGGCAGCAACAGGGGTTGCAGGAGTTGCTTCAGGTGCACCCTGGGCAAATAGAGCAGGGACGAGAAGCAACAGAACCATAAGGATAGCTAGTGATCTTTTCATCGTGTCCTCCATAGATTGTACTTCCCCCAAGGGGGAACATATGTGTGTATCCGTATGCTACCCTCACTATATGGTGGCGTCAAGAAAATAAAAATCCAGACCAATGCCAGAGCCAAAGAGTTACAGGGAAGACAAATTCAAAGCATGGTAGTCAACTTGGAACTCTATTTCGAACCCCAAAGCGCAATAAAGAGCAAAAGCGACGGGGTTTACCGAATCAACCTCCAGGGTGAGAACATCACACGACATAAACAGTGCATCCAGTGCCAGGGCAAGCATCGCCTTGCCGTGGCCCCGACCCCGATAGGCTTCATCTATGGCCACCGCATGGAGCATGGTCAGGCCTTCACTGTCTGTGTACTGTTGCAGGACCCCTATCGGCTTGCCCTCGTAGAGGTAGAGATACCCTGTGCGTGCAGGGTCCGAGAGTAACCGCTGAACACAAGCGGCATCCTCCCTCAATAGGAGCGCAGCACTCCGTACATACTGGGGCAGGGCCTCCCCGGTAGCCTCAACGAGGGTTCCTTCGTTTGTTGGTATGGAGCTCTTCTTCTCTCGCCAGCGGCTTTTGGAGAGCCTCATGCGGTACTCAGTGCGGTCGATATGGGGAAACCTTGTTTCCAGATAGGCTTTCCCGCTCTTTGAAGAGCTCTCCACCTGAAAGAGCATCTGCAGGAAACCATGGGGTGCATAGGTCCTTCTTGCCTCGGTGACCAGAGAGGAGAAGATTCCCCTCCTCCTGTAGTCCGGAAGGACAAGAGCGTTGACCTCCACCTCGGCCGTTGTGGGGAAGAATGCCACAAGCACTCCTGCAAGAAGGCGCTGTTCATAGCGCAGGAAGAAGCAGGGCAGGCTTGGATCTGTGTTCATTTCGTTGGAGAGGAACAGAGAGTTCTCCAGCTGTTCATACTCAGAACACATCGTTCGGAGATGGAGTATCTCTGTTCTCTGCTGTGGTGTAAGGGTGTTGGTCCTGATTGTGCTCATCACAAGGATAGTACAAGAGAGAAGCCCCTTCGTACAGATACGAAAGGGCTTCTCTCATGTTCAATTGCATGAACTCTTGGCCAGCTATGAGAGAGACCCTACCGTATGGCAGGCTCTCTCTTCTGGTTGTCAGGCCCTGATGAGGTGGATGGCAAAACCGCTGAGTTCCTCATTGAGGTAACAGACCTTGATGGTCCCCTTTGCATCGCGGGCGACGGTCTCTTCATTGACGGTGAAGCCGCTCTTGGCCAGGAAGGCGAGGGTGCGCTCGATGTCAAAGCAACGGAATCCGATGTGACCGTTCTTTCCGAGGTAGAGCTTGGGCAACACTTCGATGAAGGGTCCCATGAAGGTGGAGGAGTTGCCCCTTTTTGTCGGCATGCCCAAAGCGGCAAAGCCTACAATGCTTTTTTCAGCCTCTTCAGCACTCTCATTGTTGAGGCCCATGTGGGCAAACTCAAGGCCCTGCAAGGCGATTACCGCATCACTGCACAGTTTTGCGATGCCGTCCCAGTCTTCATTTTCAATGAGGTCGGCCTTGACCATCCATGATCCCCCGACAGCGAGCACGTTGCTCTGCTTTGCATAGGAGGCGAGGTTCGCCAAACTGATGCCGCCGGTGGGCATGAACTTCAGGTGGGGGAAGGGGCCTGCAAAGTTCTTGAGCATATCCACTCCCCCGGAAGCTTCTGCGGGGAAGAACTTGAGCGTTGACAGCCCGCGTGCAAGGCCCTGCTCAATGTCACTGGGGGTGCAGACGCCAGGGACGATGGGAATGTTGTTTTCCAGGCACCAGTCCACAACTGTTGGGTTGAAGCCGGGTGAAACGATGAACTTGGCTCCAGCAGCCACTGCTTTTTTCGCATAGTCGAGGTTGGTCACGGTCCCTGCCCCCACGAGCATGTCAGGATAGGCTTTGGTAATATTGCGGATGGCCTGTTCGGCGGCATCGGTGCGGAAGGTCACCTCAGCACAGGGAAGTCCTCCCCTGATCATGGCTCCTGCCAGACCGGCAGCCTTTGATGCGTCGTCTATCTTGACGACCGGGACAAGTCCGATGTCATGGATTTGGGCAAAAAGTTGTTCGTGCATAGATAATTCTCCTCTTTTGGTTCCAAATATGAAACGTTGTTTCAAAATAATGTTGACAGAGCTCAGCATACCCTCTATGATTCTAAATATCAAGAGAATAATGAATGTTCACAAAATATTTTAGGAGGATCATATGGGCAAGAAGTTTGTTACCTTTGGCGAGATTATGTTGAGGCTTAAATCTCCCGGCCATGAACGTTTCTTCCAGTCTCCCTCATTGGAAGCCACCTTTGGTGGAGGAGAGGCCAACGTAGCTGTATCGCTCTCCCTGTTGGGCAAGGAATCCAGGTTTGTGACCGCCCTTCCGGCAAATGCCATAGGCGAGGCGGCAGTAAGGGAAGTAAGAAAATATGGTGTTGATGTCTCGGCGATCAACAGGACCAAGGATGGTCGCGTAGGAATCTATTTCCTTGAGACCGGTGCCAACCAGCGCGCTAGCATGGTCGTCTATGACCGCGCAGAGAGCTCCATCGCCCAGGCAAAGCCTGCCGACTTTGACTTTCCTGCAATCTTCAGTGATGCCCAGTGGCTGCATGTCACCGGCATAACACCCGCTATCAGCCAGAATGCAGCCGACTCTACCTTGGAGGCCATGAAAGCTGCTAAGAAAGCCGGTGCAACCGTTTCGGTCGACCTGAACTTCCGCAACAAGCTCTGGAAGTATGGAAAGACCGCAGTAGAGGTGATGCGTGAGCTGGTCAAGTTTGCCGACGTCATCGTTGCCAACGAAGAGGACATCCAGAAGTGCCTTGGCATTGAGGCCAAGATTGATGTGACCAAGGGCGAGCTCGACCTTGATGTCTATAAGGAGCTTACAGCCGAGGTGAAGCGCCAGTTCCCCAACATCAGCGTGGTCAACGTAACGCTGCGCGAAAGCAAGAGTGCAGACCATAACGGCTGGAGGGCTGCCATCAACGGCAAGACAGGGTTCTATGTATCAAAGCAGTATGAGATAACCAATATCATCGACCGTGTTGGTGGGGGCGACTCCTTCTCAGCCGGTATCATCTATGCCCTGAGCGAATACCCCAATGATGAGCAATATGCGATTGACTTTGCAGTCGCTTCCTCTGCCCTGAAGCACTCCATCGGTGGAGACTTCAACCTTACCCTCAAGGGTGAAGTGGAAGCCCTTGTCGGCGGTGATGGAAGCGGTCGCGTCCAGCGCTAAGCAGCAGGAACCAGAGAAAAGGACTAGAGAACAAAAACTAGAACGAGAAAAAATAGAAATCTAAACAAAAAGGGCTGTCACGCTTTCTAGGAAGTCGACAGCCTTTTTTCATGCTCATAGAGCTCCTCAGTCGCCAAGGCCATCTTGGTGACTGAGAAATCCTTGCCTTGTGGATATATGTAGTAGGTATCGTTCAAGGTCGACAGGTCTATACAGTCCCCCTTGCCGAAGTAGTCGAACTCGATATGGCAGGAGTACATCGAGAGAACAGGCTTGGCCAGGGAGAATGCTTCGCTATCAAACACAGCCTCCAGGAGGAAGCCTTGCATGGAGTGTGTCAGTTTTGCCTCCCCAAGGGGAATGTACCCCTTGGCATTGGGCAGGGCTTCCACCAGGGCAACAACCTCACAATGGTAGCTTCCCTCAGCAATCTCTTTTCTGACCTGTTCGCGCTCGAACTCATACCAGGAGGGGATGTGGGTGAATTCAGTGAACAATGTAGATTCATCGGTAGCCATGCACACACTCGACAACTCTCCTAAAACAGACATCTCCCACCGCTTCTTGCAATGGTTGCACCAAAGGTGCGTACCTTTGCTTTCCATCTCATATTCGGTGAGGCAGTGCGGGCACTGGTAGAGCACCTTGTGCAACCCTTCGGCACGCTTGGGGTGGTTGATGACTATCCCATTATCTTTCTGCCAACGATACTCATCATAGGTGAAGGCTTCCTTGATGACAGAGTTGATCTCCTTGGCCGAACTTGTAGCCAGCTCTTCGGATGTATAGAGAAGCGTCATGTCAGCCTCTATCCTGTTCCCCCGCTTGGTGAGGTTCCAGCAGGGGCTGTTGAGGTAGTGGCCGTGCATGTTCAGCATCACCACAGGGAAGCCCAGCAGCTTGGCCATCTTGCCCAAGGAGTCCGGCAGGACTGCGTTGGTGCCGACAAGGGAGTATCGCGCCTCCGGATAGAGGGCAAGTACAGTTTTTTGCTTGACCAGCACATGACGGATCTGACGGATGAGTTGGATGTCGTTGGTGAACTTGCGCTTGCAGATGCCCCCGGCATTCCTGAGCAGCCACTCCCGGTAGAGAAAGCCGTCAATGGCCACCACATAGCTTGCCCTATGGGGAAAGAGGGCGGCAGTGGTTACCTTGAAGTCGAGAAATGCCATGTGCGTGCACAGCAGCAAGTAGGGGCCCTTGACCCCTTCCATGCCCTTCCTATTGATCTTCAGGCGGTGTCTCCAGACAGCAGGGAAGCTCAATGCCCAGGTCAGTGGCTTGAGATAGCACCTTTGCCTGATAGGTTTTCTAGCCATATCAAAGCGTGGGGCCTTGTGGAGCTGTGCAATGCCCTGGGGTTTTCCTGTGCGTTTTGCCATAGGCATATCGTACAGGGTGTTGGGTCTGTTGACAAGAAAGAAGTTCTGAACCTGCGACGACAGGGGAGATTGGATATGCTCCTGTTTTTCTGTATCCCTTGTTTTCGCTTGAATTCTAAAAAATATGGTATCATTTAGTTTATATATAACAATTTACTTACCTAGTCACTAAGAAAATACCTGTGCTGTGTTAGGTCTTCTGCAATGTTGTCTGTATGATTTTATCATTCTTTTTTCTCCAAGGGAGTCATCCCCTTTAGGATTTTTCTATGGTAGGTATTCATCAAGCCTTGATTCCTACATCCCTTTTCAAGGGATAAAACCCCAATAGAAAAAGCATCATGATGAACATTATCAATATTAATTATGATACTGCCGGATTCAGATGACTGGATCCTCCGTCCTGCTTCTCATTCAAAGAAGAATGCCCCAATAACAAAACACTTCCTGATGTGCATTATCAATATTAATTATGATATTTGCCGTCTTAGACAAAATATTCCTCTTCCTTTTTCCCCTTGTTCTCATTGTAACGCCTGTAGAAGGTCGCTATGGGCATCCCAAGGGCGGAGGCAGCCGCCTTTGCTCCTTCGGTCTCCTTGAGCAAGTCCACCTCACCACAGGTAAGGTGGGTTTGTCTTCTTGTCCTGGGTCTTCCTGCGTTGCGGTTCCGCTTGAACTCGGTGTATTCGTCGTCGTACCGTATGGAAAGGAAGTGCCTGCCATCCTTGGCAATGAGTCTCACCTGGAGACCCGCGACCTCGCCAAGCCCATACAGCTTCATGACATCCTTATATAGAGTTCCTCCACGGACGACCTCAAACAGCAATTCTCCGTCTTGCATCATAGCTTCTCCTGTCTGGGGGCACCTGCCTTCTTGGCATCACCCATCATCTTCTTGATATGTTCCTTGGTATACACGTTCCTGCCGAACTCGATGCCGAGCTTCTCCTTTAGCTTCTGGAGGGTCCGGTCATAGTAGAGCGTCAGGAAATGCCGCTCATCCAGCTGCGCCACGTTTGCCTTCCTCAGGCTTGTCAGCATCTGCTCGCTCGAATACTCGCCGCCGAGCTTCCGCTCCAGGATCCTCACAATGAGCAGCGAGATGAAGCAGGTGAGGAAATGCGCCTGGATGCGGTCTTCCCGGGACACATACACCGGCCTTGCCTGGAGTTCGGTCTTGGAGACCCTGAAGGACTCCTCAATCTTCCACAGCCCCCGGTACATGTCTATGATGTCCAGAGGAGTGACCATCTTGTTGAGCTGGAAGCGCCCCTCCTTCTCCAGCCATCTGTTCTCCTTTCCGAAATCCCCCTCGATTTCCCCGGTCTCCTTTCCCTTTGCATCAAGGATGGGTTTCCAGCCGACCACATTCGTCTCCAGTATGTAGTAGCCGTCCAGGCTCTCGTCCTCTTCGAGCTTGGCAAAGTCGAACTGCACCTGGGTATCATACTTGTCCATCGCCTTGCCCGTCTGGGGGTCCTTGATGACGGTCTTCAGGTACTTGTTCTTGCCGTGGTTGTTGTCCACGACGTCCTTGGACTTGGAGTGGGAGGCCGCCATGGCGCGCTCCACAGCATTGGCGCGCTCCAGCTTGGCCCTCTGCGCATACTTGCGGCTCCAGAATATGATCTCATACTGGCCGATGTCCTTCGCCTTCTGCTTCTCGCCGTCCACATCTTCGACATTCAGGTCGGTTACCCCGTTGGATATCTTGTACATGAAGGAGACCTCTGTGGTGAGGTCCGTTGCCTTGATCTCGTTGCCGTCGCCATCAAAACGGACATACCCGTCCTGGGCCCTGATGTAGTCCTTGGTGGTCTGCTTTGCCTTCCTCACCGACTTGCTGAACACATAGCCGTTGTGGTTGGTGATGATCTCGGCAACGTTGGTGCCGCTCATCATGCCCTTGTCGGCCATAAAGATCAGATGCACCAAATGCAGCTTCTCACGCACCTTCTGGCTCATCGGCGGGAATGTCTTGCTGTCGTTTGTGTTGCCGGGAAAGAGCTCGTAGGCGACAGGCAGCCCCTTTTCATCCATGAAAAGCCCCATCTGCACGATGGGAAGGGGGCGGTTCTCCTTGGAGACCCCCTTCATGCGGAACCCGTCCTCATCCTCGATCTCGAAATAGTAGTTGGTCACGTCATAGAACAGGAGCGTGGTGTTCCGCCCGAAGCGCTCCACCATGACCTTGTGCAGATGCACCATCAGGTCATCCCTGTACGAGTTGAATATGCTCAGCGAACGGTAGACTGCATTCAGGTCGAAATCCATCTTGTCGAAGTACCGCCCCTTGCCTTTCCACGTCTCCCGCTTGGAGCCCGGGTGCAGGATGCGCCCATAGACGAGCAGCTTCATCACTTCGGTGAGGTTGTAGCCGAGCTTCAGGTATTTCCTGCGCGAATCGATGAACTTGGGGATGCCCAGCTCGTAGAAGATCTTGCTGACCGCTGCATAGCCGATGTTCTTCACACAGTCGTAGGCATCGGTGTCCTTGCTGAAGGGAAGCAGGGCTTCTGGAGCGAGCGCGATTGTGATGGGCTTCTTCTTTTCCTTCATCTCAGCAGTCTCCTTCTTGGCGACTGCCTTGAAATGCGCGATGGGGTCGGCATACAGGTGCTCGAACTCGTCGAGGTAGCCAACCCTCCTGATATGCCTTTGCTTCACTTTCCCCCCCTCACGATATCCTTCGACGAATACGATGAGAGTCCTGCCCGTTTTTTTCTCAGGAATGGTTTGTACAAACATGCTGTATCCTCCCGATAAAAGTGTATCACAGGGCTAGACACATAATAACACATAACTACTAATTTCTTTAAAACTATTTGCAAAGGACATAAAAAAAGCCCCTGGAGGGCTGCAATAGGTGAAATTCAGGAGTTTTACTTATTCAGAAGTGACAAAGACCGGGGAAGCTCAATGCCCAGGTCAGTGGCTTGAGATAGCACCTTTGCCTGATAGGTTTTCTAGCCATATCAAAGCGTGGGGCCTTGTGGAGCTGTGCAATGTCCTGGGGTTTTCCTGTGCGTTTTGCCATAGGCATATCGTACAGGGTGTTGGGTCTGTTGACAAGAAAGAAGTTCTGAACCTGCGACGACAGGGGAGATTGGACATGCTCCTGTTTTTCTGTATGATTGGTTTGTGGAGGCCCTGATGGAAACCAAAGCGTTCTATTCCCTTATCAAAGAGTACCAGCAAGCCCAAGTCGATACGGTCTTTTCAGAAAATGACCTGTTTGCAATAGAGTTGGATGACAAGAGTCCTGCCTATGTCTCGATCGTGGAGGATGCCCTTGCCCTCTATCTCGGGGAGAAGGGCATCACCGGCTACCTGCGTCTCTGCTTTCTCGATCCTGATGGCCCACAGTCGGAAAAGCATGAAACGGAGAACTCCCAGGAGTGCTTTATCCTGACCTTGAATAATACAAAGGAAGAGTTGGCACCTGAGGATCTGCAAGCCATCGAAGAGAGTGGCATTGGGTTTGAGGAAGGATTTTATCCCATGGTGAGGGTCAAGCGCCAGTACCGCTTCCCCTGGTTCCTTACAGAAGAGGAGAGGCAATCATTTGCCCTGGCACTGAGGGGCATCCTATTTGCCAAGACCTATGTCGCGCAGTTCGGCAAGGTGGGAAAGACAAACTCCCTTGTACCCTGGCTTGAGGGCATGGGCCTGGATGACATTGAGAAGCGGGAGTACTATCCCTACTTCAAACAGACAACAGAGGGAATGGAACCCTTTACCGTAGAGGCCAAGGAGCTCGGCGATGATGACTACGGGGTGGAGTACCCCCAGGCAAGGCTTACCAATATGGAAAAGCTTACCCTCTACAAGAGGATGAAGGCAAAGCCTGGAAAGATCCTCTATGCTGCAACCTTCCTCATGCACGAGCCTCTCAGGCATGAGAAGGGTGGGGCCCCTGTCTTTCCTGTAGCCTATCTGCTTTTTGACCCTCAGAAACACATCATACTCGATCTGCATATGGTGGATGATTATGAGATCAGCCACATCAAGTTTGTCTCCCGGTTGCTTGAGACATTTGACGAGGTGGGAAAACCCCAGGCCATACACTGCTTTGGGGAGCGTACCTACCCCCTGCTTGCCCATCTGGGAGAGCAGATCAACATCATGATGGTCAAGGGAAAGCAGAATGATGAGTTGGATACCCTTATCGAGGAGTTCCAAAGCCAAGGGCTGCATGATGAGGAGGAGCATGAACATGTGCATGGACCAGGGTGTGCCCACCATCATCATGAGTAGGGGCTGTAGGAGAAAAGAGCCCAAATGAATGGGGAGAAGAGAAGTTAGAAGATTCTACTTCAAACCCTTAGGCTTTTCTCACAACCTTTATTCTCTAGGGATTCCTGATATTACAGCCAGGGTCGGGGGAATCTTATATGGATGGTTATTTTTCTTGCTAACCAAGAAGTACTGTACCATAATCATGGAACAATGAAGATTCAAATCCATTATATGGGTTTCCAAGGATTACATGATTTTAAGTGGTTTACATGCAACAACAATGAGCTATTACCGAGATATATGTAAAAATGGCTTTAAATCAGGGAAAGGCTTGAGAGGGACTGGCGTATATTTCTGGGATGATACAGAAGACCTTGCTTATGAATTAGCTTGTAGTTGGTATAAATAGAGTCTCCACACAAAAGCTTACAGCGGTTGTGACAATGTTGAGATGGTAATTGTCCAAGGTAAGTGGGAAATTGAAGAAAATGAGTTCGTAGATATCGAGCCGCGAGATGTACGTGTTGAAGTGTATAAAACTGGTATTGCTTTAGGAATTGATATGACAGACAGGAAAAAGCTATGTGGTTTGTATGATGCTTTTTTCAAAAGACTTGAAAAAAATCTGGATTGCCAGATCAAAGTTATTGGAGTTGGAGTTTCTCCGTTACCGAAAGATTATTCACCAAAGTATCCCAGCCTGGTATTAGGGCCTCCCTATTGCTATATAGCCCACATTCCTCACCCTTTAAGCCCATTTCCCCTATGAATTTCATTGCACCCAAATTTTCAGGAATTTGGGTGCCTTCATAGGGTAGCAAATCAATGCCTTTCCCATATTTGGGCTTGCTCTGGGACTCAATCTCGTATCCTCAAATACTGGCTATCATCATGGAGACACAGGCAACCTCCAAGGCTTCTGCCTCGGAGAATGGGGAGGCCCCTTTCTGTTATGGCAATGTCATTTGTGCGTTCAATCATCAGGCTTCCCCCTGCATTGCAGCATGCACTTGATGTTCTTGTCCAGGAATACACGCTCATCGAGGCCCAGGGCGTCGAGAAACTGCATCTGGCGGTCACTCAACGGACGGAGAAGTATCGGGTCTCCACGTCTGGGGCGTGCAACCTGAATACCGTAGAATACTGTGCTCATCATGAAAGATGTGGGGCGGTTGGTCGGCTTTTTGTCCCAACCAGGCAACCACTTGCCCTCATGGGCGAGGTACATCCTCATCTGACGTTCCATCAGTCTCCAGATGAGCAGTGTAATGACCAGGATCATACCTAGGGCATCAATGCGCGAAGGCTTTTTCAGGAACAAGTCATTGACTACAAGCGGGTCCTTGAAAATGCGAAAAAAAGCGTTGCTCTCAAGCACGAGCGGATAGCCAACTCTCGTCTCGACTTCAACCGGAAGCTCGCTACCCATCTGAGCTGTGAATACGATGCAGTTTGCATCGAGACCCTTTCGTTGAAGGGGATGTCACAGACCTTGCACTTGGGCAAGTCAGTACATGACCTTGGATATGCTGACTTTGTCTCACGATTGAAGCAGAAAGCTGCAGAGACAGGGACCAATGTCATCCAAGTGGTATCCAAGCTCAAGACTCTGCAGCAACTGTGGGTATAAGAACAGGGATCTCACTCTTAAGGATCGCACCTGGACATGCCCCAATTGTGGAGCGCTTCTCTCTCTTGATGAGAATGCAGGAAAGAACCTACGAAATGTAGGTTTGGATCTTTTGGCTCTGGGCTAGCCCTCAAAGCTTGTGGAGAAGACAGTCAGTCTTAGTAACTTCGGTTCCTAAGCAGTCTTCTGGGAAGCAAGAAGCCCATCTGTCTTTAGCAGATGGGTAGTCACGCGTTTGGCCAATTTCAAGTGAGGGGAAGCCTCTTGCCCCTCCTTTTCTTCATTGGTGCTCTTCCCGGCACTCACCTAAGGTACTTTCTCTCCCCATGTACTAAATCTTATCTGCCAGAACTTGTTTGGGACAAAATTCCCATCACCTGTCCCCAATCAATGCCTCCCTAACGCACGTGCGTTAGGGAGGCATTGAGTAAGCAGCAGGGGAGCTGTACTAAAGGATCATCTTAAAAGACAAATACTGTTTTTCTCTCCTCTTTTCCCTCTGCCTCTACTTATCCCCCACCTCAGGTACAATGCAGATGAACACAAAATTCTCATCCCCTGCATTGGAAATCTGATGCAGGATATCAGAAGGAACATAGGCAGTTGATCCTGCCTTCAGCGGGTAGTTCTTCCCATCCATGAAGAGCATGCCCTCACCTTCGACACCATAGATGATATGTTGCCAAGGATGGGCATGACGAGGTGCGAAGCCACCCTTGCCTAGGGTGAACATCCGCATGACGTGGTCCTTCCACCCCTGCTCCGGGCCTACAAGTACCTGCTTGGTGACCTTGTTGGAAGAGAGACTTTCGATCTGCTTTTTCTCAATCTCATCACGATGTGATACAAACATAGCGCTTCTCCTATTTGCCTTGCAGCTTATCCATGACCCAATCGGTCCTCGACCCGCTCTCTCCTGTGCTCAGACAGATACCTTTTCCCAGGAGCTCATTCACCACAGTCTGGATCATCGGTTGGGCAATATGTTCGGGTGGCCTATCAACCTCTATGATCTGTTCCCCATCCTCTGTTCGTATGAGGATAGGCTCCCCATTGGCGAAAACAGAGTAGGAAATTTCTCCCTTGCTACCACAGATGATGGTCTTATCTTCATCCTTGTACGTATTGAAGCAGAACACCCCAGTTCCCAGGACATCATGTTCATGTTTCCAGCTACCGCTGACAATATCCTCGGCAGCATAGGTCTTGCTCTGGTTCAGAGCAAAACCCTCTACTTCCTTGATGGGACCTACAAACCAATCCAAGAGATCCAAGGCATGCGAGCCAACATCCAGAATCAGGCCCCCACCTGAAATCTCAGGGCGGACACGCCAGGAGCCACCCTCGCTCTTGTCCTTTTCAGAGATGCTCTGGTTCAAGGAGAGGTGCACATACCGCACCTCCCCGATGGCTCCACTATCGAGGAGCGCCTTTACCTTCAGGAACTTGGGAAGGGCCCTGCGGTAGTACGCGCTGAAAAGCTTGACGTTCCTCTCCTTACAAAAGGCTACCATCTTTCTGCTCTCCTCACTGGACATGCCCAAGGGTTTCTCACAGTATACAGGCTTTCCAGCCTCTGCAGCCTTGAGGGTATACTCCATGTGGGCATTGGGAGGGGTGGCGATGTAGATAGCGTCCACTTCAGGATCGTCGATGAGCTTCTGGGCATCATCATAGCTTCGTGGCACGTTGTGTCTTTTTGCATAGTCGGCAGCCTTCTCGCCGTCACGGCGCATGACTGCGACCAAGGAGGAGCCTTCGGCCTTCTGAAAGCCCGGTCCGCTCTTCCTTTCGGTGACGTCCCCACACCCTATGATACCCCAACGGATAGTCTTCATAAGCTCCTCCTTGCTCTGTATTCGTGTAAGAAGTTTTTTTTCTTCTTTCTGCCTTCAGCTTTGTCCTATTCGTTCTGTTCCCAACCGAGAAGCTTCGAAAGATCATTGCACTCAGCCAGGATGGAAGCGACAATACGCTTCTTATTCTCAGGATCGAATCTGAACAGGGGCCAGGAAACGCTCATCGCAGCGATTGCCCTCCCTGTATAGTCCCTGATGGGAGCTCCTATGCATAGGGTCCCCATCTCATGCTCCTCGTCATCGGATGCCCATCCCTGGACTCGGATCCTTTCCAGTTCTGCTCTCAGGGCCTGCTCATCCCTGATGGTATTGGGGGTGAAAGGCTTGAGCGTCACCTTGCCAAGGTAGTGCAGAAGCTCGCGCTCACTCATGTCGCTAAGCAGGACCTTGCCTATGGCAGTACAGTAGAGGGGGATGGTTTTTCCCACTCTGCTGTACATGCGGATAGTGAAGGAGGACTCCTTCTTCAGGACATAGACAGCACTCTTACCCTCAAGAACGCCCATGTGGACAGTCTCTCCCAGTTCGGTGCAGAGCCTTTGGGCCACTGGGTTGGCCAGACTGATGAAATCAATATGTTCCAACCCATGTGAACCCAATGAGAAGAGCTTCAGCGTCAGGCTGTACAGGTCTGTCGGGTCACGATAGACATAGCCCAGACTGACAAGCGTGGAAAGGAACCTGAGCAAGGTGGCCTTGGGTAACTTTGTCTCCTTGGCCAGATGCTCAAGATTAATCTGCTGGTTTCGTGAGAGTGTCTCCAATATGGCGATGGTACGCACCACACCACTGGTCATCTGCTTATCCCCCTGCAGGTCAGATCCTTTTTCCCCCATCTTCTTATCCTTCAAAATAGGCCTTCGCATTTTCAAATGAGATATTCTTCACCACACTGCCCAACATCTGCATATCGGAGGGGATCTCTCCCTCCTCTGCCCATGTGCCGAGTATGTTGCAAAGAATCCTTCGGAAGTACTCATGCCTGGGGTAGGAGAGGAACGAGCGGCTATCGGTGAGCATACCGATGAAACGGGGCAGGAGCCCAAGGTTCCCCAGTATCTTCATCTGCTGTTCCATCCCATCCTTATGGTCTGCAAACCACCATGCCGAGCCGAGCTGAATCTTTCCAGGCATCCCGCCCTGGTAGCAACCCATCAGGGAGCCCAGGGTATAGTAGTCCTTGGGATTGAGGCTGTACAGGATGGTCTTGGGCATCTCATCGGTGGCGGTCAGGGCGCTGAGGAAGGCTGAAAGCCCCTCAGCGATCTCCTTGTCGTGGGTTGCATCGAATCCTGTATCGGGTCCGAGCAGCTTGAACATCTGGGCGTTGTTGTCCCTGATGGCGGCGAAGTGCAGCTGCATGGCGATGTCCCGCTTTGCATAGGCCCTTGCCAGATGGGAGAGCACAAAGGTCTTGTAGGCCTCTATCTCCATACTGCTGAGCGTTGCCCCTGCAAGCTTCTTAGCGAAGATGGCATTGACCTCACTCTCGCCCTTGAAGACGGCAGGAGCCGTCACCAAGGCGTGGTCGGATGCCTTGCACCCATGCTCGACAAAGAAGTCCAACCTCGCGATGAGGGCTGCAACCATCTCCGTTGCAGTGCTGATGCTCTGCCCTGCGGCCTTGGCCAGCAGCGTGACATACTCACCGAAGCTCTCCTTCTCGATGGCAAGGGCCTTGTCCGGACGGTAGGAGGGAAGGACCTTTGAGGGGAAATCCTCCTGCGATGCTATATCCTGATGGAAGGCCAGGTCATCGGCAGGGTCATCGGTGGTTCCCACTGCATAGACCTTGAACTGCTTCATGATGCCCTTTACCGAGAGGTTCGCATCGGTTGCAAACCTTCGGTTGGTCTCTTCATAGATGGCCTTGGCACTCTTTCTGTTCAGCGGTTCGTGAATGCCAAAGTAGCGTTGCAGCTCCAGGTGGGTCCAGTGGTAGAGGGGGTTGCCCAAGGCATTCTCCATGGTGTGGGCCCAAGCGTAGAACTTGTCGAACGGATCGGCATTCTTTCCGGTGATGAGCTCTTCGGGCACTCCATTGGAACGCATGGCCCTCCACTTGTAGTGGTCCCCACCTAGCCATGCCTCGGTGATGGTGGTAAAACGCTTGTCGGTAGCGATTTCCTGGGGGATGAGGTGACAATGGTAGTCAAAGATCGGCTGGTTCTTGGCAGCCTCATGATACAGCGCCTCAGCTGTCTTGGTTTGCAAGAGGAAATTCTCACCCATAAATTTTTTCATAGCAGCACTCCTTTCTAGAGGATGACCCCATCCTTGAATAGGGAAATCTCGGCATAGCCGTTTATTTCGTTTTTAGTCAGCACCTCGCCCGAGGCTATCTTTTGCATCAGGGAGATGAAGTCGTTGAGCACAACATCATCCTCTTCGCTGAGCAAGCGACCAGCATCAAAGTCGATCCAGTTGGCCTTTTTTGTCGCCAAAGCGGTATTTGAGGCTATCTTCACCGTAGGGACCGGAGCTCCTAGCGGGGTTCCCCTTCCTGTGGTGAACAGGATGATATGAGCTCCGCTGGCAGTCAGGGCTGTTGTCGACACAATATCATTGCCAGGACCGGAAAGCAGGTTCAGCCCTCGTTTGGTAACCCTCTGGCCATAGTCGATCACATCCACAATAGGTGCCTGTCCGCCCTTTTGTATGGCACCGATGCTCTTGTCCTCCAAGGTGCTGATGCCCCCCTCCTTGTTTCCCGGGGAAGGGTTCTCATACACGACCTGGTCATGCTTGACGAAGTAATCCTTGAAGTCGTTGATAAGGGTGACGGTCTTTTCATAGACCTCCTCGTTTACTGCACGGTTCATCAGGATCTGTTCAGCTCCGAACATCTCAGGAACCTCGGTAAGCAGGGAGGTGCCGCCCATGGCGTTGAACTCATCGCAGAACCGCCCTACAAGGGGGTTTGCCGTTATGCCGCTGAAGCCGTCAGAGCCACCGCACTTGAAGCCGACCACCAGTTCCCCCATGGACACAGTTTCGCGCTTGTCCTTGGAGATGGTCTCTATCAGGCTCGTGAGCAGGGCCTTGCCGCTCTCTATCTCGTCCTCAACCTCCTGGCTGGTGAGGAACTTGACCCGGTCAGGGTCTACATGCCCCACCAAAGCCTTGAAGGAGGCGGGTGTGTTGTTCTCGCACCCGAGGGAGAGGACCAGGACCCCTCCAGCATTGGGGTGGTGCACCAGGTCCGAGAGGATGGTGCGCGTCGCCTCATGGTCGGCCCCTAGCTGGGAGCACCCGTAGGGGTGTGCCCAGACATGGATACCGTCATAGTCATGGGAGGCAAAGGTAACCTTTGCCCACTCTATGAGGGTCTCCGCCACCTTGTTGACGCATCCGACGGTAGGGATGATCCACAGCTCGTTGCGGATGCCTATCTTGCCATTTGCACGCCTGTACGCCTCGATGGTGGGGATTTTCCCCTCCCAGCTTTTGCGCTTCTCCTCGGCCTTTGCCATGTAGTAGGCGCTCTGTTGCCTGTCATACTCGTATTCGGCCTTCTCACTGAGCAAGGTGGCGATGTTAGCGGAGTGGACATGCTCCCCTTCGCTGATGGCCTTTTGTGCCTTGCCAATGGGAAAGCCGTACTTGATGATCGGCTCATCCTTGTTGATATCCCTGAGGGCGAACTTGTGCCCTGCAGGGATGTCTGAGACGAGCCGTACCTCTTTGCCCCCCACCTCAACGACCTCGCCTTTGGCAAGGGCCTTGATGGCGACAGCCACGATATCCTTATCCGCAATCTTCAACACTGAATATATCTGCATAGTCTCTTAACTCCTTTAGAGTGCCGAAAGGGCGCTCTTCATACCGTCCTTCCAGATTGATCTGAGGTGGTCGGTCACCTTTTCCTGTAGACCCTCTATCAGGGTGAGGTCCGCCCCCCACCAGGAAACATCACTGAGGACTGCCTTGGCCAATGCCTGTGCATCCTTGTTCGTATACAGGGTGGCAAACTTTTCCAATACCTCAGGACCATCCTGGATCAGGTAGGTCTCCTCACCCCTCGCACCCTTCAGTGCCGATCCTTCATACTCGGTGCCCTCATAGAAGCTGATCAGAGCTGCAAGGGAAAAGACAAGGCAGTTGGGAAGTTCCTTGTACTTTTCATAATAGCCCAAAAGGGAGGGCAGGTCACGGGTTTTGAACTTGCTTACCGAGTTCAGCGAGATGCTGAGCAGCTGGTGCGGGTTGAACGGATTTTCAAACCGCTCCAGCACGTCTGCAGCATATGCCTCAAGCATCTCCTTGGACCCGTCCATCGAGGGGATGATCTCATCAAAGATACCCTTGCGCATGAATGGGTAGACCAGAGCCTTGTCCGCTATGCACTGCTGCACCGTATCAAGGCCTGCAAGATAGGCGGCAAGGACGGTGAGGGTGTGTGCTCCGTTGAGGATGCGCACCTTGCGCGTCCTGTAGAAGCTCATGTCGTCGGTCCAGATGACATTCAGCCCTGCCTTGGCAAAGGGCAGCTCCTCCTCGTGGAAGGCCTTGTGGCACTCGATGACCCAGAGATGGAAGATCTCAGCAGAGACCAAGAGGTTGTCCTGGTACCCAAGTTTTTCACAGAGTTCCTCGGCTTCCGCCCTGGGGTAGCCGGGGACAATGCGGTCGACCAGGGAGTTGCAGAAGTCACACGCTTCGTCCAGCCAGGAGGTGAATGCATCCTCAAGGTTCCACTCAGATGCATACTGCTTGACGATGCGCTTCAGGTTGTCCCCGTTCTTGTCGATGAGTTCGCACGGGATGATGATCAGGCCCTTGGTGTTGTCCCCCTTGAATGCTTGGAAACGCTTATACAGGAATGCACATATCTTGGCAGGGAAGGAGCTCTGGGGCTTGTCTTCCAGTTTGTCTCCCGCGTGGTAGGCGATGCCCGCTTCCGTGGTGTTGGAGAAGACAAAGCGCAGCTCTTCGCTTTCGGCGAGCTTCATATAGGTTAGGTAGTCATCCTCACGATAGGGGTTGAGGCAGGCTTCCACACTGTTGATGGTCCTGTACTCCTCAACAGTCTTGCCCCCCTGCACACCGCGCAGGACTGTGGTGTAGAGCCCCTTTTGCTCGTTGAGCATATCACCGAGGCCCTGCTCGAGGGGTTGGACGATTACCACGTTGCCATTGAAATCGGTCTTTTCGTTGAGAATGTCTACCATCCAATCAGCGAAGGCTCTGAGGAAGTTTCCTTCCCCGTACTGAAGGACACGAACTGGTCTTGTTATTGGTTCTTTAACGGTGGTGATTGCTTGCATGGCTTACTCCTTAGGGTATGGTGCGATAGTCTTTTTTGTCCAAATAGGTAGTGCCCCATAAAGGCACATACAGTCTGTTGAAATACAATGCCGAAGATGACAGGAAGGGCTGTCGTAGCTGGAAAGAACTGGATGGAGAGTATAAGGGCTGCACTGATGTTACGCATGGAAGTGGCGAACGTGATGCTTATGTTCTCCTCGTAGGAAACCTTGGCAAGCTGGCCCAGGGCATAGGCGATGGGGTAGCCGATGATGGCAAGGAAGGCACACAGCAAGGCTATGGGAATGTAGGTCCATGAGGCGTCTGCTATCAGGCGCTCCGAGACCAGGGATGTATTGATGATAATGATGATGAAAAGGGAGATTTTGCTGAAGGGCTTGAGTGCAGGTGCCAGATGGACAGTCACCCCTCCTTTGGTAAGGCTATTCAGCGAGACACCCACCAGCGAAGGTATGACGACCATCTTCAGCATGGAGAGCATCATGGAGATGCTGTCGATGGATACGCTGCTTCCGGTAAGAAAGCTAATGGTGAACGGGGTCAGCAGCGGGGCGAAGATTGTCGAAACAAGAATAAGGGTAAGGGAGAGGGCCCCATCACCTTTGTAGATGGCACTCCATATGTAGCCTGAGACGGCAGTGGGTATGGAGAGCAGCAGGACGTAGCCGGTCACGACAGCGGGATTCGAGCCGAAGAACAGGGAGGCAAGAGTCCAGGCGATGACCGGCATGATGATGTTGGTGCCCAGGAAGAAGACGAGGATGTTTTTGGGCCTCTTGACCACCTTCAGGAAGCTGGAGGAGCTGATGCCCAAGGCCCCGCTAAAGGTAAGGAATGCAAACAGCCAGGTGGTCGACGGTTTCATCCATGAAACGCGGGTACCCAAGATCAGGCCGAGCAGTACTCCGGTGGGGGTAAGAATCGGCATAAGGCGCTCCAGGGCTTTGTTCAGTCTGTTAAGACCTGTCTCGATAAGTTGAAATTGAAACATTGTTCCAATGATATCCTTGAGTAAGTTGACCTGTCAAGCTTAGTGTTGTTCTAGGATTTGTATCTTACAGGGTGAAACTAGGACAAAAGTGCATGAGTACCTTATATAAAAACACCAAAAGTAGAGGAAAGAGGTACCACACATGCTGATACAGTTTACTGTAGGGAACTGGATGTCCTTTAGGGATAGGGCAAATTTCTTCAAAGCTATCAACTTTGCCAAGCAGTTTATGACGCGCTCTCCTCTTCCTGATCGTCCGATCAGCATTGAACCATTTCTTCTACACCCGGACTATGCAACAAGGCCTGTGCTTTTCCATTTCGAACTACTCGTAGGAGATGATATCTATGAGCTGGAATTCGCCCTTATCTCCTCAAAGGTCATTGAAGAGAGGCTAGTAAAAATATTCAGTTCCAACGAAAAAATCCTGTATCATAGGATTGAGGGACGACCTGATCCTCAGTTGCATACATCTATAACCAGCAAACTACTTCTCTTTGCCTTTGAGGGGACACGGGATAATCAGTTGTTTCTCACAAACAGCGTATCTCAGAATATTCCAATCTTCCAGAATGTTTTCCAATGGTTTGATGAAACCTTGGTATTGGTTGCCCCTGATACAAGATTCGACGCCCTAGAGCATCTCGTTTCTGGGGAGAGGGCACTGTTTGAAACAATGAATGCAATACTCCCTACTCTTGATACGGGGATATGCCGTCTGGACGGAAAAGATGTTTCTCTTGATAGTTTGGTTTTTTCTGATGAGTTGGGGCAAAAGATCAAAGAAGATGCCAGAAGTACCATGACAATAACATTCAACAACAAGGATGAGAAAATCATCGTAACACGACAGGAAGCTGTCAGCTAAAATTTTTCTGGATTGGCCTTGCTACATGAGAAACAAGAGGAACCAAACTGAAGCGGCCACCATTTACCATTGTCTGCAAACAATATTGGCATCTCTGCCGAATGGATGATACTGTAGTGGGTGAGGAGTTACCTGTGAAAGCAACAGAACACAAGAGGATAGGGCTCGTCCTTGCATCAATCCATACAGGCGCTGCCAATGCCCTCTGGTCTGATGTAGCCCGCTTCTCCCAAGGGCAAGGCAGTACCCTGTTTGTCTTTCCTGGAGGGAGGCTGGGATATCTGGACGATCATGAACACCTGCGCAACTCCCTCTACCCCTTGGTGCACAGTGGTAATCTCGATGGCATCATCGTCTGGGGATCCTCCCTAGGTGGTTCTGCAAGCATTGAAGATGTCCAGCAGCAGTACAGACGATTTGGAAATCTTCCCTGTGTAACCCTAGGAATGAAACGGGAAGCTTTTCCTGACATCGCCTTTGATGCATACTCGGGTTTGATGGGCCTCCTACAGCACTGCATCACCGTCCATGGGACAAAGCGTATTGCTTTTATTCGCGGACCTGAGAACCATCTCTCCTCGATGGACCGTTACCGAGCCTATATCGATACTCTTGATCAGAATGACTTTATGCATGACCCCCTTCTGGTAACCGATGCCTTCCCTTGGACCGAAGGAGACAAGGCGGTGCAGCAACTCTTGCTGGACAGGGCTCTAGTGCCAGGCACAGACTTTGATGTCCTAGCCTGTTCGAGCGACATGATGATGTTTGCAGCTGGCAAGAAGTTGGAAGAGTTGGGATACAGCATACCTGAAGACATCAGGATAATAGGATTCAACGACAGCAGTGAAAGCCACCTTCTGAAGGTCCCCTGCACCACGGCAAAGATGCCTGTCAGGCAGATGGCCCTGATGGCCTGGAGCATGATCGCCCAGATGGTGCAAAGGGAGAGTGATTCCTGGCCTGACATCCTCCTTCCATGCGAATCGGTGATCCGCCAATCCTGCGGTTGTGAGTACTCGTTGGGAGGGTATGAGCAGGCACAGGCACTGTTTGTCAGCGATGAGGCCTTCCTGTCCTATATCTCTAAAACCTTTGCCCTGGAAGCCCAGGCATCAAAGGAGGTTGCTGATCTCTTCAGCCTTAGCTCTGATTTGTCTGAACATTCGGATGACAAGATGGTTTCAACCACCCTGTCCAGGGTTGCGAGCCTGGTATATGTCTTCCTTGACAAGGGGGGCGACCCGAGCCAGCTCAGTGAGGCCCTGCACTGGTACTCCCTCTTCTATGCCGGCGAGGGCTTCTCCCTGAGAATGGGCGATGCCGTCAGGGACCTCTTCTTGCGCCAGCACTCCCTGGTATCCCATGAACATGCCTATGCACTCTCCATGCAGACCAAACGGCTCAACTCCTTCAAAAGTGACCTTCTGGGGGTGCGGACCCTCGGCTCCCATCCCCAGCTCCTCCAAAGGCATCTTCCCTCCTTGGGTATCGAGGGATGCCTGCTCGTCCTCAACGAAGATGAGCAGGCCAGCCGCTTTATCGGGGGATTCGAGGCAGGAAGGCTCTATGACAAGGAGATCCTGTTCAACAAGACGCTCTTGCTTCCTCCCTCAATGAACGAGCATCTGGCCAAGGGTGTCTATGTGGTCGAACCTCTTTTCATGGAGAACCAGCCCCTTGGCTATCTGGTGATGAGGACCACTGTCTTTGAGGGGAGCATCATGGAGGAGTTGCGAACTGCGCTGAGCAGTTCGATAAAGGCCTCCTTCCTCCTTGATGAGGCGAACAGGGCAAAGGAACTGGCAGAGCGTGCCCAGCGATCACGCACTGAGTTCTTTGCCAATGTCAGTGAAGGGCTTCGCAACCCCCTTGATGAGATACTGGTGCAGATAGAGAGCCTCAAGGAAGAGCAGTATGAGCCTTTGAAGCGTGCAATACACCAGGAGGTCTTCCAGGCGACCCATCTGTTGGACCTCTCCCTCAGTGAAACTGGCGAGCTGGAACTCGAGAGGCAGGTCCTTGACCCCACCTCCCTTGTGGAGGAGGTGGTGTGGAAACACAGCATCCCTTATGAAGGACCTGAGGCCTTGCCTGCCGTCATAGCCGACCGCTTCAGGCTAGAGCAGGTCTTTACCATCCTCTCCAGCCATATGCAGAAGGAGGGGGGGCAGGTAAGCCTTGGCTGTGCCATCCTTTCTGAGGGTCTGGTGTTCTCCTTCACATCCTCTTCCCCCGGCTGGCAGGCAGGCCTGAGCAAGCAGGACCCTGGCATCAGCCTTGCAGAGAGCATCATACTGCTCCATGGAGGATTGTTCTGGTCCCAACAGAATGCCGTCCATTTCAGGCTCCCCTGGCCTACACTCTCCATGGGGATTCCCCCTTCTGGTTCCCTGCCCTTTGTCTACATTGCCGATGAGCAGGAGTTTGTCATCGCGCCGGAGTTCTCCACCATGGAAGATGTCACCCTACTGAGCGCCTCTGCCTTGCTGCAGAATAGCCGTGATTTCTCCAAGTTCGGAGGGATCCTATGGGATGCTCGCAGGAAGAGCCCCACCTTGATGCTCCTGTTGCACCAGATGGTCCATGCCAAGGACGCAAGCCCCCTGGCCTTTGTCTGTCTGGGGTGTCCCAGTGGTGGCTCTTCCCTGCGGGGGGCACTCAATTTTGCCAGTGAAGAGCTTATGGTCATCTCCTTTGGCGAGATCCCGGCAGAGATAGCATCCCTGCTCTCCCCCACAGAGGGCTTCGCCTTGCACTCAGAAAAGGAGTTCTGGAGCCAGGAGGGAGGCAAGGAGCCCTCGCTGCTTGTCACCGATACGCTCTCCCTTGCATTTTTCAGGGAGATCCGCAGGAGGGAGACCGGCTCATCGCTACCCATCGTGCTGATCCGGGACTCCTATACCACCGGTGAGGTTGATGAGCTGAGCCTTCTTCCCAATCTGCTGATGGTGCATACCTCAGTGGTGACAAGCAGTGAGTTTCTCTCCCGCCTGATCGCCTTGGGAGGGGGGGAGGACCTGCTTCCTCCCCTGACCTCCGCCCTGGTAAAGAGGGCCCTTGTCTACATCGGCGAGCATGCCACCAGACAGTTCTCACGCTGGCAGCTCGCTGAGGCGGTCAATGTCAGCGAGGATTACCTGACGCGTATCTTCCGCCGGGAGATCGGGCTCTCCCCCTGGGACTATCTGAACCGCCATCGTGTCCATCTCGCCACCGAGATGCTCAGGCAGACCACCCTCACCATAAATGAGATAGCCGGCAGGACGGGATTTCAGGACCAGGCCTATTTCTGTAGGGTCTTCAAGAAGATCAAGGGCTTCCCCCCAGGAAAAGTGCGAACCACCTAACCTTTCATGACTGAAAAGTGCAAGAGTCTCCCTGCATTGTATCCCGAGCCTGTCATATCCTTTAGGTGCGAGGTTCAATGGGTGTATGACACAAGTACCGATGAAAAAACGAAGATCACAGTTGGGCAGGGATATCAGGCGCCATAGGTCGGTATACCTTCTTTTGCTCTTTCCCCTGACCTATTACATCATCTTCAAGTACATACCCATTTTCAATGGGCAGATCGCCTTCAAGGAGTATATGGCCCTCGATGGGGTGCTGGGCAGCCAATGGGTTGGCCTGAAGCACTTCAGGACCTTTACCTCTTCCTACTATTTCCTTGAGCTCATGCGCAACACGCTGATGTACAGTGTGGGAAAGCTGTTGTTCAGCCTCCCCTTGGCAATCATCCTTGCCATAACCATCTACGAGTGCAACAAGCCCGCCTTGCGGAAGATGGTGCAGACCCTTGCGTACCTGCCGCACTTCCTCTCATGGGTCATCATGTATGGGATCCTGCTCGCCCTGCTTGCTCCCGGGGACGGCATCATCAATGACATCATCAAGCTCTTCGGAGGAAAACCCATAGATTTCCTGACCAATACCAATGCGTTTCCCTGGATAGTCATCTTCAGCGATGCCTGGAAGGAGATGGGCTGGAGTGCCATCATCTTCATCGCCGCCCTGATGGGCATCGACCCCTCACTCTTTGAGGCAGCCCTGGTGGAAGGGGCAACCTCCTGGCAGAGGGTGCGCTACATAACCCTGCCATCCATCAGGCCCGTGATCATCATAGTGGTCCTGCTCCGTCTGGGAACCATCCTGGATGCAGGGTTCAACCAGATATTCATGCTCTACTCCACGCCTGTCCTCTCTGTAGCGGACATCATCGACACATGGGTCTATCGTCAGGGCCTCTTGGAGTTCCAGTTCGGCCTGGCCACTGCAGTGGGGTTGTTCAAGGGCTTCATAGGAATGTTCCTCATCCTTGGCTCGAACCGCCTTGTTAGGCGCTTCGGGGGAAACTCACTCTTTTAGGAGTCGGTATATGTTATTAATGAAACTACGAAAAAGCCAAGGCCGATACCGAAGAGTGGGGACAAGTTTTGTTGCCATCAAGCCCAGCAAGTCCGACTATGTATTCAACTTTTTAGTCGACCTGTTCCTTCTGGTCTTGCTTGTGATCATAGCAGTACCGCTGTGGAGCACCATCACCCTCTCCTTCAGGCCCAACGACTATATTGGGAATAATCTGCAAGGGATGTTCCTCGCCCCTTGGGAATGGTCGAGCGCGGCCTATAAGGCCCTGTTGGGAAACCAGGGCTTCATCCTGGCGTTCAAGAACAGCTTCCTCATCCTTGTCGGGGGGGTTGCCTCCGCTCTGGTCCTTACCATTCCCCTTGCCTATGTGCTCTCCATACCGACTTTGCCAGGCCGGAAGTACCTCAATTTGTTGATCATCGTCCCCTATGTCTTCAATGTGGGGATGATCCCCTCCTACCTCCTGGTGACCAATCTAGGGCTGATAGACCACCTTGCTGCAATATTTCTTCCGGGGGCCATAAGCACCTACAACTGCCTGATCATGCGCTCCTTCTTTGAAGGGTTGCCCAATGAGCTGAAGGAGTCGGCACGCATCGATGGGGCCAGTGAGATCCAGGTGCTCCTTCGTATTATCCTGCCCCTTTCCAAGGCTATCATCATGACCATCGGCCTGTTCTACGGGGTCTCATTCTGGAATGACTTCTTCCACGCTATGCTCTATCTGAACAGCAATCTCTTGCAGCCGCTTCCCATCCTGCTGCGCAACATCCTGATGGCCAGCGGAATGAACGAGTATGTGGAGGTCAGCGCCTTCGGCGATGCCCCCATAGCCGCCATCAAGGCTGCCTCGGTCTTCATGAGCGCCATACCGATGATCGCCGCCTATCCGTTCATTCAGAAATATTTCACCAAGGGTACGTTGCTAGGCAGTGTGAAGGGCTAGCCTTTTTCCTGCCGGCTTGCATATAGGAACATCCATCGAAGCACTTCATGTAAGGAGGATTCATCATGAAGAAACATTGTACGCGTAGTATGCTCGTGGCAGTTGTCCTGCTAGCATCACTGGCCCTGTTCGCACAGGGAGCAAAGGAGCCTGCTGGCCCTACAACCATCGAGCTCTGGTATGGGGCTGCGGTCACAGAAGCTGGACCACCACCCTCGGATTGGGTCGGTTTTGAGATCATCAGGGAGAAGCTGGGAATTGAGCTGAAGCTGACCGCCCTGCCTTCGAATGAGAGTGACCAGGATGTGAAGGTCCAGGCGGCTGCCGCAGCCAACAACCTGCCTGACCTCTTCATGGTCAGGCGCGATGTCCTGGGACGTCTTGTCCCCCAGGGCCTGATAGCCCCTGTCGACGATCTGTATGCGAAGATGCCTGTTAGGACTGCTAACCATTATGATGCAGTCAGTAAGAGCCATGCCCGCATCGGTGGCAAGACCTATGGCCTTGCAGACCCTGGTTCCATCATGAAAAATGAGGGCCTTCTCATCCGTAAGGACTGGCTTGATAACCTTGGGCTGGAAATTCCCAAGACCACCGACGAGTTGCTGACGGTGATGCGCGCCTTCTCCTTCAACGACCCTGACGGCAATGGACGCAACGACACCTGGGGCTATGGAGCCTTCCAGGAGATCAACAACTATGAAGCATGGCCCGGCAGACGCCTGGAGCCCTTGTTTGGAGCCTTCGGAGTCGATGGCACCTGGAGTCTGGAAGAGACCGGTGCAGGGCTGAACCTTTTGAAGCCTGAGTTTTATGATGCCATGCTCTTTCTCAAGCAGATCGCTGATGAAGGAATCATCGACCCCAACTGGCTCTCCTACAAAAAGGATGACTTCAGGGCCGCTTGGAAGCAGGGCAGGTTCGGCATCATGCGCGAGCAGAATGCCGCCTTTGCCGCACAGTCCAACTATGCGCCGTTTGACAAGAACTTCCCTCAGGGCAATTGGGTCATCATCGATCCTCCTAAGGGACCTCAGGGCAAGGCCTCCATCGGGCCCTATACTGCAAACTTCCGAATCTATGCCATCAGCGCCAAGGCCGCCAAGGAAGGCAAGACCGACAAGATCGCCGCCCTTCTTGAATGGATGGCCTCGGAAGAGGGGTACTATCTTCTTGGTTGGGGCGTCGAAGGGGTCAACTATACCAAGGATGCAAACGGCATCCCTGTTGCGGCAAACCTTCCCAATGCCGACCTTGCCTTCTCCGCTCCTGGCGGCCAGACGGTCACACAGCTGAGGAACATGGTCTTCTACAACGGTGACATCGAGCTCTATGCCCGATACCCCAAGTACACAACCGAGGTGAGCAAGAAGGAGATGTCTGCTTTGGCGGTGCTTCGTGAGATGCAGACCAAGGCCTGGACAGCCCAGATCGGATCAGACACCCTGCCCATTCCCAATGCTGACCTCAAGCGTTTCTATGAACAGGGCCTAAGTGAGTTCATCACCGGCAAAAGGAGTCTGACTCCTGCAGCCTGGTCAAAGTGGCTTGATGAGTTCAAGCGCCTTGGCGGACAGGATTGGAACGACAAGGGCGTTGCCTTTGCTCGGGAAAACAACCTGCTGACCAATTAGCGTACGGACATGGTATGTGGCCAGCTATATGGCTGGCCACTTGCACACAAGAGATGTATTTCAGGAAGGACATAGTAATGAACTCAGGTGTTCCCCTCTCCCTTGTCATGGCCAGGGGTGTGAAAGATCGATATGTCAAAGGTATGATGCGTTGGCATTACGAACATGGCTTGGTCATACAGGCCTGCCTGGCGGTAGGCCAACACTACCATCTCGAGGAGGAATTCTCCCCTTGGGCCTACAGTTTGTACGACCCGCTCATCGGCCAGGACGGGACGATCGCAACCTACCGCAAGGGTGAGTACAACCTTGACCAGATCAATGCAGGGCGGAACCTGTTCGCCCTCCATGACAGAACAGGGGAGGAGCGATTCCTGCTTGCCGCCCACAGGCTGAAGGATCAGCTGGTCCACCATCCCAGGACCCTCAGCGGGGTGTTTTGGCATAAGGAGATCTATCCTTGGCAGATCTGGCTTGACGGTGTGTATATGCAGGGACCCTTCAATGCGCAGTATGCCACCCGATTTGGAGGGGATGAGGACATTGACGACCTGATCAGACAGGTAGAGAGAGTATATGCACTGCTTTCCGATCCTGATACCGGGCTGCTCTACCACGCCTATGACGAATCGAAGGGTATGCGATGGTCAGACCAGCAGACGGGGCTCTCCCCCCATTTCTGGGGTCGCGCCGTAGGGTGGTTCTGCATGGCTTTGGTGGACATCTATGAACTGCTTCCCCACAAGGAGGTCCTTATCAAAATCCTGACCTCTGTCCTGGATGCCGTCCTCTCTTTCCAGGACAGTACAGGCCTCTGGTATCAGGTGATGGACAAGGGCGGCGAGAAGGGCAACTACCTTGAGTCTTCCGCTTCAAGCATGTTCGCCGCCGTCCTGTTCAAGGCGGTCAGGCTTGGCATCGTCACCGATGCCAAGGAGCAGGAGCTCTACCTCAACCAGGCAAGAAAAGCTTTGGAAGGACTGAACACGACCTTCCTTCGTCGGGACGAGAGAGGCACTCTCCATCTTGGGGGGATCTGCTCGGTTGCAGGACTTGGGGGCAACCCCTACAGACCAGGAACATTTTCCTACTATATTTCGGAGCCGGTGGTCGAGGATGACTTCAAGGGCGTCGGGCCCTATATCCTGGCTCTCCTCGAGTCTGAACGAACCTGATGGCACCTCCAGGGCGTTGTATGCGGCAAGACTTCTCTCATGAAAGTCTTGCCGTTTGTGTTTTGTAGGGGAAAGCCATTTTTTTCTCATACAGTTTTTTTATCTTGTTTTTTGCATCTTCTGTCGTAATTGACTGTATCGGGGAGAAATACCCTGTGCGCTATCCTTCGAACGAGCGGTTTCTTTGTTTGACAACAGCAGGAGGGGATTGTAGAATGGAGAGGTAATGACCCGTTATAATCACGAACGACTAATAGGAGAAACTGTATGAAGAAACTGACTGTTGTCTTATGTATCCTGCTTATGCTCGGTTCCATGGCCTTTGCCCAGGGATCAGGCGAAAAAACTGGAAAAAGCAATCTTCGCGTAGGAATGGTAACTGATGCAGGTACCATTGATGACAAATCCTTCAACCAGGGAACCTGGGAAGGTGTCAAGCGAGCTGGTGTTGACTATGGTCTGGATATCAAGTATCTCAAGCCTGCCGGAACAACAGAAGCCGACTACTTGAAAGAGATTGGTAACCTTGTCGATGCAGGGTACAACATGATCATATGCCCCGGATTCAAATTTGAGACCACACTCTTTGAAGCTCAGGACAAGTACCCCAAGGTAAAGTTCGTCATCCTTGACGGCGAGCCCCACAGTGCTGACTACTCGGTCTTCCGCATTGAGAAGAACGTTGTCGGTGTCTACTGGGCAGAACACGAATCTGGCTTCCTTGCCGGTTTTGCCGCAGCCCTTCAGATGAAGGATGCTGAGTTTGGGTTTGTCGGTGGTATGGAAATTCCCGCTGTGCAGAAGTTCAACTGGGGCTTCCAGCAGGGTGTGAAATATGCAAACAAGAACCACGGCACCAAAATTGTCATGAAACAGGAAAACAACCTCTACCAGGGCACGTTTGACAATATCAGTGCAGGTCAGCAGATTGCAGCATCCATGTATGACAAGGGTGTGAAGGTTGTCTTCGCAGCAGCTGGTGGTGTTGGAGTTGGCGTTATCAACGAAGCTAAGAACCGTGTAGCCGCTGGACAGGATGTCTGGGTCATCGGTGTTGACGTCGACCAGTATCCTGAAGGCTTGATGAGTGCCGGTGGAAAGTCCATCATCCTCACCTCCGCCATGAAGTACCTCGACCGCGCCTCCTATGATATGATCAAGGCTGAGCTCAACGGCGAGTTCCCCGGTGGTGAAGTCCTCCATCTCGATGCAACTAACGACGGCGTTGGTATCCCTGTGAACAACCCGAACCTCTCTAAGAGTGTCACTGACGAAGTGGCAAAGGTCTATGCCAAGCTCAAGAGTGGTGAAGTAAAGGTTGCTGCATCCAAGGACGGCCTTTTCAAATAAGGCTCCCTTTCACTCCTACATGCAAGGGTCACCAAACAAAGGTGACCCTTGTGTGCTATTATAGACCTATCCTACACTACGTGCAAAGCGTATCCCCATAGGGAGTTTACCAATGGACCATGTTATTGAAATGCTAAACATTCGTAAGGAGTTCCCTGGTATCGTCGCAAACGACGATATTACCTTGCAGATAAGGCAAGGGGAGATTCATGCTATTCTCGGAGAGAATGGAGCGGGAAAGTCCACCCTGATGAGCATCCTTTTCGGTTTGTACCGTGCTGACAAGGGAAAGATTCTAGTTCGGGGAAAGGAAGTCTCCATCAACAGCCCCAATGATGCCAATGATCTGGGAATCGGGATGGTCCACCAGCACTTCCAGCTGGTACATAATTTTACCGTTACAGAGAACATCATCCTTGGAAAGGAAGGGAAATTCTTCCTTGACCGCAAGTCAGCATCAAAACACATCAAGGCCCTTTCTGAGAAGTATGGGCTGAATATCGATCCTGACATGATAATCGAGGATATTACCGTCGGCATGCAACAGCGCGTGGAGATCCTGAAGATGCTCTATCGCGATGCCGAGATACTCATATTGGACGAACCTACCGCGGTTCTTACCCCCCAGGAGATCATCGACCTGATGCAGATCATGCGCAACCTGGTCGCAGAGGGCAAGTCGGTGATCCTCATCACCCACAAGCTCAACGAGATCAAGGAGGTTGCCGACCGGTGCACCATCATCCGCCGAGGCAAGCTCATCGGAGTGGTGGAAGTGAAGGAAACCTCACAAGCCGAGATGGCCTCCATGATGGTCGGCCGTCCTGTAAGCTTTACCGTCGAGAAGAAGCCTGCGCAGGTGGGCAGGGTCATCCTCGAACTCTACGACCTGAATGTGATGAACAACAAGAAGATGCTTGGGGTCAAGGGTCTCAACCTCTCGGTCAAGAGCGGGGAGATTGTAGGGATCGCTGGGGTAGACGGAAACGGGCAGACCGAACTGATCGAGGCGATAACCGGCTTGAGGGCTGTGGAGGGAGGGACCATCGTCCTCGATGGCAATGACATCACCCACGCCTCGGTGCGCAAGCGAAACGAGGTCGGCCTGGGCCACATCCCTGAAGACCGGCAAAAGCGAGGCCTGGTCATGGAGAGTTCGCTATTCAACAACATCGCCATCAAGGAGTTCTACCATCCCCCCTTCAGCAATCGGGGAATCCTCAATGCCGACTATATAGAGCAGTATGCCCAGGATGTGGTGACCCAGTTTGATGTGCGCAGCGGCGAGGGAATCTACTCGCTTGCTGGAAAGCTCTCGGGAGGCAACCAGCAAAAGCTCATAGTGGGGCGTGAGGTTGTCTCGGATCCGGAGCTGCTCATTGCCGTGCAGCCGACCAGAGGCCTGGATGTCGGCGCCATCGAGTACATACACTCCCAACTGATCGCACACCGGGACAAGGGGCACGCGGTCCTTTTGGTATCCTTTGAACTGGATGAGATCTTCAATCTCTCCGACAGGATCGCTGTCATGTACTCAGGGGAGCTCATTGACGTGGTGAGGACCGAGGATGCTGATGAGAGCTCCATCGGTCTGATGATGGCCGGCGTAAAAGAAAAGGACGGTAAGCGATGAGTGATAAAGAGTCCAAAGAGATGAGAAGCAATGCCTTCCTTATTGCCATCAGTGCGGTTCTGTTGGGGCTTCTGGCAGGTGCCATCCTTATGGCGTCGATAGGGAGCAACCCCTTTACCGGATTTTGGTACCTGTTCCGTGGCGGGCTGATGAACATCGAGCGCATCGGCAACACCCTTGCCACCGCAACAAACCTGATGTTGGTGGGGCTCTCTGTAGCCTTTGCCTTCAGGACCGGCCTGTTCAACATCGGAGCGAGCGGTCAGATGCTGGTAGGCGGCCTGTGCGCCACCTTGGTGGCACACCACATCTTTCTGCCCCGTCCCCTCTACCTTGCTGTCCTTATCCTCTCAGCCCTCCTTGGGGGTGCACTATGGGGAATCATTCCGGGGTTTCTGAAGGCGAAGTTCAATGTGCATGAGGTCGTGGCGACCATCATGATGAACTGGATAGCATACTGGTCTGTCTACTACTTTGTCCCTGCCTATCTGAAGGGACCTTCCCTTGAGACCGAGTCTGCAAGCATCGCCATTACCCAGACGCTGCGCTCGCCCTGGCTTACCAAGCTTTTCCAGGGCTCCTACATGAACCTGGGCTTCTTCGTAGCCATAGCCTCTGTCATCATCATCAAGTTCATCCTGGACAAGACGACACTGGGTTTCGAGCTGAAGGCGGTGGGCTCGAACCGCGATTGTGCCGAGTATGCTGGCATCAAGGTCAATAAGAATGTGATCCTCTCGATGATGATCGCAGGGGGCCTTGCCGGCCTTGCCGGCCTGACCTTCTATACCGGGTACTCGCGCAACATGCAGATCGGCGTGCTTCCATCCCAAGGCTTTGACGGCATCGCAGTAGCCCTGCTTGGAGCGAGCAATCCTCTGGGGGTCTTCTTCAGCTCGCTTTTCTTCGGTATCCTGCAGTCGGGCAAGGGCTTTATGAACGCCATGACCAAAGTCCCGCCGGAAATCGCCGATACCATCATAGCTGTAATCATCTACTTCACCGCTACCAGTGTCCTGTTCAAACGAATTTGGGAGGCTCTTTTCAAAAAGCTTAGAAGAGACAAGAGAGACAAAAAGGAACAGGCCGCCATTGATGCTCAAACAAACAAGGAGGTAGAATAATATGTGGGTAACCCTTACACAGATTTTTCCCTATGCGATAGCCTACACCATACCCATGCTGGTCACCTCCTTGGGAGGGCTGTACAGCGAACGAAGCGGTGTCACCAACATTGGCCTTGAAGGGCTCATGCTTGTCGGATACTTTGCATCGGCGATCACCATCAAGCTGACTGAAGCAACGCTAGGCATCAATGCCCTGCCACTCGGCTTGCTTGTCGGAGTCATTGCAGGGGCGATCTTCTCGCTACTGCACGCCTTCGCCTCCATAAACCTGCGTGCTGACCAGATAATCAGCGGAACCGCCATCAACATGCTGGCAGGTGCCCTCACTGTCTACCTTGCCCGTACCATCTCCGGAAGTGGCAACGTGCGCATCTTCATGGGCATTGTGCGAAAGAACATCCCCTTCCTTGCAAAGATACCCATCCTGGGGCCCCTGTTCTTCAGCCAGACCTACTGGACAACCTGGCTGTGTCTGATCATCTGGGCCCTTTCCTGGATCCTGCTCTACAAGACCTCCTTCGGCCTGCGTCTCAGGGCTTGTGGCGAACACCCTTCGGCTGTCGCCTCAGCTGGTGTCAATGTGCGCATGATGCGCTACTTCGGCGTCACCATGAGCGGAGCCCTTGCCGGACTCGGTGGATCGGTGATCCTGGTAACCTATTCCGGTGAGTTCAACGGCACGGTCGCCGGATTGGGATTCCTCTCCCTTGCCGCCCTGATCTTCGGGCAGTGGAAGCCTCTTGGCATACTTGGGGCGACCTTCTTCTTTGGCATCGCCACCACCATTGCCAACGTTTCGCAGGTCATCCCTTCCTTGAATGTCATACCACCTGTCATATTCAAGGTCTTCCCCTATATCGCCACGCTGCTCGCCCTGGTGATCTTCTCCAAGAAGTCGGCGGCCCCGAAGGCGGTGGGAGACCCGTTCTAGGATATGTGCGATACTATCTGTTGGTGTAAGCAATTCTTTTTTTAATGGAGGATATATGGAAAATCTGAATGAGAAGATGCAAGAAGCGGCGATGTACATAACCTCGCGCATTGGTGATGAGCCTGTGCTCATCGGTATGGTGCTGGGTAGTGGCCTGGGGGACCTGGCCGAAGAACTGGAAGATCGCATCTATATCTCCTATAAGGATATTCCCTTCTTCCCCGTCTCTACGGTCTACGGTCACAAGGGGCGCCTGGTGATAGGCATTCTGGAAGGCAGGCGTGTGATGTGCATGCAGGGGCGCTTCCACTACTATGAGGGGTATGGGATGGACCAGGTGGTATTCCCCATACAGGTTATGCATGCCATGGGCATCAAGGACCTGTTGGTCACCAATGCCGCCGGGGGGGTGAACACCTCCTTCAAGCCCGGGGACCTGATGCTGATCACCGACCATATCAAGCTCATCGCGGACAGCCCGATGCGCGGGCCCAACAATGACAAGCTGGGATCCCGCTTCTTTGACATGACCAACACGTACGACAAGACGCTGATGGGCATAGCCCGGGATGAGGCTGAGACACTGGGGATGAAGTTGCAGGAGGGTGTCTACATGTTCTTTGCCGGGCCCTCGTATGAGACCCCGGCTGAGGTCAGGGCGGCACGGATACTGGGCAGCGATGCGGTGGGCATGTCAACAGCCCCCGAGGCCATCGCTGCGAGCCACATGCGCATGAGGGTGCTGGGCATCAGCTGCATCACCAATATGGCTGCAGGGATCCTGGACCAGCCGCTCAACCATTACGAGGTGATGGAGACCAGCGAAATGGTCAAGGAGAGCTTTGCCGCCCTGATCCGTGGCGTTACCCGCTCATGGCCGCTCTGATCGAAGAGGTCGCTCTTCTGATAAAGAAGCTTGGCCTCAAGGAGCTTGAAGGGGAGGGTGGGTATTTTCGCAAGTACTATACCCACCGAAGTGGCTCCTCGATCCTGGGGGGGACCATCTACTATCTGGTAACCGAGGATAGCTTCTCCTCTCTGCACTGGTTGCCCACCGATGAGCTGTGGTACTTCTTGCAGGGCTCACCCCTTGAGCAGCTGGTGCTCTATCCTGACGGCAGGCACTCCCTCTCCCTGCTCGGGCCGGTTGGAGAGGGGGTTGCCCCCCTGTCCCTCGTCCCCGGGGGGTGCTATCAGGGGACAAAGCTGCTGGAGGGAGGGTATGCCCTCTGCGCCACAACCATGTGCCCCCCCTATGACCAGAGCCGCTATATACAAGGGAAGATCACATTGATGCAGGACTATCCGGCCTGCACCCGCCTGGTAGATTTCTTACGCGAGGAGGACCGATGAGAACAGTCCTGGTAACGGGAGGGACAGGGAACCTTGGCAAGGCCATCTGCCGCCTTTGTATCCAAGAGGGGGACCAGGTCATCGCCACCTATGCCCACAACCGTGACGGAGCCATTGCCCTGAAGGAAGAGCTTGGCGATAGGCTTGTCATAGAGGAGTTGGACCTGCTCAGCGAAGAGAGCATCACAGCTCTGTTCTCCAGAATTGATGCTCTCGATGTGTTGGTAAACAACAGCGGGCTCTTTACCCTCTCTGACCAACAGGACCTGACCTCAGAGGCTTGGGGCCGGGTATTTGACATCAATATGAAAGGCCTGTTCCTGGTCACCCGTAGTGCCCTGCCCCTGCTGGAGAAATCCTCTTGCCCCTCCATCATCAACATCGCCTCGATCAATGCCATCCACCCTGGCTTTGGCCAGACCGCACACTATGATGCATCCAAAGGGGCTGTGGTGGCATACACCAAGAGCCTTGCCGCAGAGGTGGCACCCATCAGGGTGAATGCTGTTGCCCCTGGCCTGCTCGATTCCCCCCATCTCTCTGATGCGGCCAATCCTGTACGAGTCATGTTTGAAAGCCGTGCCCCCCTTAAGAGGATGGTCAGGGTTGAGGAGGTTGCCTCCTGTGTCTCGTTTCTCTCAGACGCACAGGCGATAACCGGGCATGTCCTGGTCGTCGACTGCGGATACCTGGTAGGATAGCGATGAAAATACTCTGCATTTCCGATGAGACAGACCCCCTTATCTACTCCAAGAACATAGTATCGCGATATGGGGATGTCGACCTCGTGCTGGCAGCCGGAGACCTTCCGCTGAAGTACTATGAGTTTATCATCTCATCGCTGAACAAACCCCTGTACTTTGTGTTTGGAAACCATAACCTGGAGTACCTGCATCAGTTCAGCACCTCCGCTACCACGGTGCAGTATGGCTATACCGACAGCAAGGGCTCGATGCAGCTGCTGCCTTCGTTCGGAGGCGACTTTGTCGATGGGAAGGTTGTCTATGACAAGCGCAACAAGCTCATCATAGCAGGCCTTGGCGGTGCCATGCGGTACAACAAGGGCAAGCATCAGTTCACTGAACGGGAGATGTCCTTCAGGATACTGAAGATGGTGCCGCACCTGCTGTTCAACCGCCTGTTTCGGGGAAGGTACCTGGATATCCTGCTCACTCATGCCGCCCCCCTCGGACTCGGCGATGACACCGACCGCTGTCACCAGGGTTTTGCCACCTTCCTGACCTTTATGGAGAGGTTCAAGCCAAAGTACCTCCTGCACGGCCATATACACTTGCATGACCTGAATGCAAACAGGCATACTGTATATAAGGAAACCAAGATCATCAACGTCTTTCAGAACTACATGCTGGAGGACCCTTCACTAGGAAAGGATAGATACAGTGGCAATTAACACATCCAATCAGGCTAGAGAGGATTTTGAAAAGGCCCGTACCCGGGGAAGGATGCAATCCCTGCTCGGCAGTCTCGCCTGGAAGAATACGGACCTGCTCTCCCTGTATGCTGTTACCGAGCTGATCAAGCCTAAGAATGAGACATACCTGGGGATGAGGACCATCTCCGTGGACAAGATCATAGGCAGCGAGGGCCGGTATCAGGACTTCACCTTGGCCTTCTATCCCAAGAAAGAGATGCTGCGCTCCCGTTGGCAGAGCATCGACAGGGCGGCGATGGAGTATGTCATCCTGCCCCCGATATCCGTATATAAGGTAGGGGAGTGGTACTTCGTGCGTGACGGGAACCATCGGGTTTCGGTTGCGAAGACACAGGGCATTGAGTTCATTGATGCCGAGGTAGTCGGCCTCGATACCGAGATAGCCCTGGAAGCCGGCCTGACAATGAAGCAGCTGGCAAAGCGTGTCGTCGAGTATGAGCGCGAACGCTTCATAGCGCAGTACACCCCTACATTCCTGCCGATGGACCAGATCCGCTTCACCTCCCCCGGCTCCTATCCTGAGATGGTGAACCACATCCTTGTGCACAAGTACTACATCAACGAGGGGAAGGAAGAGGAGCTGAGCTTTGAGACGGCAGCACGTTCGTGGTACCGCACCGTATATATGCCCATCATCGATGAGGTGCGCATGGCAAAGCTGCTCTCCTCCTTCCCTGGCAATACAGAGGGGGACCTCTACCTGTGGATAGTCAGGCACTGGGATAACCTCAAGCACATGAGCGGCAGCCATGAGGTCTCCATTGCAAGTGCTACCAATGACTACAAGACCCGCTATGGAAAAGGAAGGCTCAAGCGCTGGATCCATCGGATAAAGGAGTTCTTCTCCAAGGATTCGGATGCGAACAAGGAGTACCAGCCATAAGGCCCTTTCAGGCTCCACCTAAAAAATAGCAAGCCTAATACGGTAAAACCTAAAGAATAGATAGTATTCTTTAGGTTTTCATTATCTATTTTTGTGTATGGCAAATAGGAAAAATAGGAAATATACAGCTCGAGCAATCAGGACATAGACTATAGATACAAAAAAGGAGATTCAGACCCATGAAAAAAAAGTTACTTGCTACGGTATTGATCATCTCTATGGTCAGTTGCCTGTTTGCTGCAGGGCAAGCAGAGAGTTCTGGAGCCAAGGCTTCTGTCAGGAAGACAGACCTTTTGCTTTGGCTGCCTCCATTCGGTAGTGCCGATTCCTTGGATCAGGTGTTTTGGACCGATACTTTGCAGCCCTGGGCTGAGAAGAACAATGTCAACCTTGCCATTGAGATCACCCCTTGGGGTGGCTATGAGGAGAAGTACCTCACAGGGTTCGCCTCAGGTGAAGGCCCGGATGTGGGGTATATGTACCTTGAGATGTTCAACGACTTCATTGAGATGGGGACCCTTGCTGAAATCGATTCCTATTTTACTGAAAAAGAAAAACAGAACTATGTCTATTGGGACAAGGGCAAGGTAAAAGGTCGCCAGTATGTACTGCCGTTCATTGTTGGCAATCCCCGTGTCCCCTTCATGAACATGGATATCCTTGCCAAGGCCGGGATAACAGAAATTCCTGTGACCTGGGATGAGCTTGTCGCCGCTACCGTCAGGATCAAGAACAATGTCCCTGCAGTCATTCCCTTTGCACAGGAGTGGGCCGACCCCGCCATTGGCGCATTGAACAACGTCTACTATCCGTACCTCTGGCAATCGGGTGGCACAATCTATAACTCAGACAGTACAGCCGTTGCCCTTCTTGATAATGGAGCAGCTGTGGAGGCCGCACAGTTTCTGTATGACCTCAAGTTCAAGCATGGGGTAATTTCCAATGAGTGTATGGCAATGGCAGGGACGCAGATCAGGGATGCCTTCATTGAAGGACGCGTTGCCATTGCCTCCATGGATGCAAACAGTGCCAATGCGCTTGAGAAGGCCGGAATGAAGAACTGGACGTTCATTCCCAGCTTCCAGAACAAGACGAAAGCCATTTGGGTAGCTTCAGATTCACTTATCATGAACAGTGCAAGTGAACATAAGGAGCTTGCAGCTTCCTTGATGAAGTACATCACAAGTGCCCCTGTCATGACCCGATACCATAAGGAGATTGCCTCCTTCCCACCCATTACCTATGATGAGGAGTACAACGCCAATCCGATCTTCAAGGATATGTTCGACAATGACAGCAAGTACTTCCACACACTGCCGGTTGCCGAAGGTGCCTTTATGGTCATGGATACCCTGTACAAGAACCTCCAGCTGATGATGCTTGGTGACCTTACTCCCGAGAAGGCGATACAGAATACTGTCAAATACAGTAAGAGCGTTATCTCGAAATAATAGGTGGCGTGACACCTCATACCTGGCAAAGGCTTAGCCTTTGTCAGGTTCTTCCAAGGAAACTGCCAATGCATAAGAAAAAAAGTGAGATGGTTTTCGCCTTTTCCTATATCTTGCCAAGTCTTGTCCTGATTATGATCTTTTCGTTCATACCCATTGCCATGGATGTTATGTACAGTTTCACCAAGTACAATGTGATCCAGAAGCCACAGTTTGTAGGGTTCGATAATTTCATCAGGATGGTGCACGATCCCTATGTTTGGGCATCATTGAGAAACACCATTGTGTTCACCCTGTTCACAGTGCCTGTCCAAACAGCACTTTCCTTGTTCATAGCAGCAATTCTTGCTGGTAAGTGCCAAAACCAATTCGGCAATGTTGTCCGAAGCGCAATGTTTGTTCCTGTAATAGCTTCAGCAGTATTGGTAGGAACCCTTTGGTCCATGCTGCTTGCCCCTACAGGCCCTGTCAACTACATCCTTGACTTGATCGGTATAGGAGCAGTCAATTGGCTGGGTGGCAAGACAACCAGCTTGTTGAGCGTCAGCATGGCTACCATCTGGAAAAATGTGGGTTACTTTCTTGTTATCTTCTACGCAGGGATTATGGATATCCCCAGACAGCTCTATGAGGCTGCTGAAGTTGATGGTGCAACCAAACTCCAGAAATTCTCCTATGTGACGGTTCCCTGCCTTTCTCGCATCACCTACCTTGTCATGACGCTCGGCACCATCTGGTCGTTCCAGGTCTTTGACATGGTATATACGATGACAGGAGGAGGCCCGGGCCTCTCTACCCAGACCTTGGTCCTGACCATCTACAATGCCGCATTCAAGGCATACAACATGGGGTATGCCTCTACTGTCGCCTTGCTTATGTTTGTCTTTGTAATAGCGTTTCAAATCTTACAAAAGCGACTGTTTGGAAAGGAGAATGACTGATATGCAACGAAAAAGTTCTCCATTTCTCCCTGTGATACTGCTGATGGCCCTAGCTATCATCGCCCTTGGAGCGATTTTCCCTTTTGTATATATGGCTTTGATATCACTGACACAAAAGACCATGCTGAATTTCAAGTTTGACATATCAGAGTTTAGTCTCATCAACTACAGCCGCGTATTCAAGAACTTCAACCTGCTGGTCAATTTCCGCAACAGTGCCGTGGTGACCGTATCGGCTTGTATCCTGAATTGCCTTGTCAGCTCCATGGCTGCATACGCTTTTGCAAAAAAGAAGTTTCCCTACAGGGATACGCTGTTCTTTGCGTACCTTGCAACCTTGATGATCCCCGGGCAAGTGACCTTGATCCCAGTCTTTGTCATCATGAAATCAATGGGACTGATGAATACCTATCCAGCTTTGATCTTACCCATCATCAATGCCTTTGGTGTGTTCCTTATCAGGCAGTTCATGGCAAATGTCCCAAATGATCTGTTGGAAGCTGCCAGGATTGATGGATGCGGTGAAAACAGGATTTTCTTCACGATGGTGATTCCCCTGATCAAGGCGGTGCTTGTTTCTCTGACCATTTTTACCTTCATTACGGCATGGAATGATTTTCTCTGGCCGTTGGTCATCGCGTCAAAGCCGAACATGAAGACGCTGACGCTGGCTATTGCGGCGCTTAAAGGAAACTATGGGACCAACTACGGCCTTGTCATGGCTGGCTCTACATTGACCTTCCTTCCCCCCTTCCTACTCTATATGTTCCTACAGAAGCAGTTCATTGAAGGTATTGCCCTGAATGGCATCAAAGGCTAACTATTTTGGAGGTTTGTATGGCTTCTTACGAGTTTTTTCTTACCAGTTCTTTGGAAAAGGTCTTTCCTGATTCACGACCGAAACCACTTCGAACGCATCTGTTCAGTGGGCTTTCCAATGAACGACTGGCATTCCAGCTGGTCTATTCTGTCTCGGATGAGATTGCATTGGATACGCAGCAGGAGTTTGTCTTCAGCATCGAAGGGTGCCCTGTCATTCCCAGGATACGCAGTGTCGAACTTATCCCCTCGCACTATCCGGCAACCCATGTGAGGGACCGTAATTATCTGCGTACAGATCCCGGCCTGTTCCCCGACCTCCTGGTCCCTGCAACGGGTAGGATACGACCGGTTGCAAATCAGTACAAGAGCCTTTGGATAGATCTCGATCTGGAAGGTGCGAAGAGCGGATCATATGCACTTACCGTCAAGGTCAGTGCAGACAAGTATCTGACCCTGGTCAATGAAGAGACAAAGGTCCCATCCTCTGCAAGCCGTTTTGATTGGCAAACTGCATTGACCCTTGAGGTGATCGACCAAAGGCTGCCGCAGCAGAGCTTGCTCCACACCGAGTGGTTTCATGCCGATTGCATCGCAGATTACTATGGGGAGGAGGTCTTCAGTGAGGAGTATTGGAGAATCCTGGAGAACTTCATGACTTTTGCTGCAAAGGAGAGCAGGGTCAACATGCTGCTTACCCCTATATTCACTCCTCCTTTGGATACACAGATCGGAGGGGAGCGCACCACGGTTCAGCTGGTAGGCATCACAAGGACAGAGGGGGAGTACAGCTTCGACTTCGCCAAGCTCGATCGGTGGTGTAGTATCTGCAGGAAGGTAGGTATCACGCACTTGGAGATAGCTCACTTCTTTACGCAGTGGGGTGCCTATGCGACTCCTAAAATTATGGCCATAGTTGATGGAGTAGAGACGATGCTCTTTGGCTGGCATGTACGTGCAACCGATCTGGAATACCGTACATTCCTTACTAGCTTCGTCCCCAGTCTGCTTGAGGCTCTTGCACAAGCGGGATATGAGAAGCAGCATCTGAGGTTCCACATATCCGATGAGCCCAATGAAGCACATTTGGATTCCTACCTTGCTGCTAAGGCCCAGGTCATCGACCTGCTAGACGGTTGCATTGTGATGGACGCCCTGTCCAGCTTTGAGTTCTATCAAAAGGGCATTGTCACCAATCCCATACCTTCGAACGACCACATCCAGACGTTTGTTGACAACAAGGTTGAGCATCTGTGGGTCTATTACTGTGTTGGCCAGGGAAAGGATGTTCCCAACAGGTTCTTCTCCATGCCCAGCGCAAGGAATAGGATCATGGGGGTGTTGCTCTATCTCTATGCGATCGAGGGCTTCTTGCAGTGGGGCTTTAACTTCTATAACAGCCAGTATTCCAAAAAGCATATCAATCCCTATGTCACCACTGATTGCGGGCAGGTTTTTCCTTCAGGTGATGCTTTTCTTGTCTATCCCGGTGATGATGGTGAGGTGTACAGTTCCATCCGCAATGAGGTGCAGGTTGCTGCATTTCAGGATGTGGAGGCATTCACCTTATTGGAAAGCCTCTCTGACCGTGGGACAGTTGTCTCCATGATCGAGGAGGGGGTAGGATATGCCCTGAGCTTTACCCACTACCCTTGGGATGAAGAGTATCTCTTCGACTTGAGGGCGAGGGTGAACACAAAGATTGTCGAGTTGAGCAGAACATGAAACCTCAGCATGGGAAGTCAAATGGAATCTTTTTCCTTGCCTCCCATATCGGCTTTGGTGGCTTGGTCGATAGGTTTGGCTTAAGAGGACTGGAACGTGATCGTGCTTGGATGTGCGACGCTGATCGCTTCGCTTCTCCCCCTGTATGAGAGATGCAGGGAGGGCGAAAGGATGCATTTCAGGGTCCTTGCCCATTCAAGGGCTTTTCACATCTGTGTGCTTGCCATCATCCTAGGGGGAGCTGCAGAGGTGACGATGTCCCAGTGGGCATCAGCCTTTCTGGACAGAGAATCATTTCTGCGAAAACAGGTTGGGGATATTGTCGGGGTGTGTGGGTTTGTCTGCTTTCTTGCTTCGGGACGGTCCTTGTATGGTCTCTATGGTGGGAAGTTCCCAATGCACAACACGATGGTTGCCCTGGAAGTTCCCGCCCTATTTCCCCTGATGGCTTGCATGGTGCACATCTTGGTGAAAAGTCACAGGACAATAACCCTTGATGGATGATCCTGGGGTATACTGGCGAATGAAATGAGAATAATTTTGGAGTATGCATGAGGAATCTTAGAGCTTCATTACAATGGGTAAAATCAATCATGTTCACCGTTGTTATCGTGCTCTTGCTCTGTTCCATCCTTCTGGGATTCGTTCTGCTCTCGCTTCGGCAGAACCTGCTTGCATCCAGCCAGACTGTTGCTGATTACCTGCAAGAGTCCATTGATTCCAAGGTCTTGGAAATCTTGAAGTATCGCAGGGTACTGGAACTTGACCCTACGATCACCTCGATGAAGAAGCTTTCCTCAAAGGTCAGCGAAGTGCCCACTGAATATTACGATATAAGTGTTCAGCTAAGAAACTATACCAATGTCAACTCCATACTGGAATCAGTGCAGATCTACTTTAGGAAAGCAGATCTCATAGTTGGTGATTTGGGATGTTTCGAGGCTCCAAGTTACTACAAGCTTGACAATTGGAACAGCTCTACTGATTTTGAGAAATGGTCCGAGACTCTCAAGCAGGGTGAGAATGGGTTTGCTGTCATTGAACATGGGGGGAAGAACAAGGCCTGCTATATCAATGCCATTATCCATAATTCTGAGGTAGTGGGGTTTTTCCTGATCAGGTTGAACTCGGACGAATTGCTGAGGGTGGCAAACACCACTCTCCTTACCCCTAGCGAATATCTTTCTACTGCTATCTTGTTAGGACAACAGGTCATCACACAGATAGGCAATTCCGATGAACTGGCAGCATTCCTCAAGGAACAGACGGTTCCAGCGATAAAGACGCAGGTTTCTGCCGATTCCCACATGATATATGTATGTCCCTCCAGGTTTGAGCCATTCACCTTCTTGTTTGTCTCCTCTTTGGAGAAGCCCATGGCCCCTTTGCGCCTGATGCTCATTATCTGCATCTCCTTCATCATCGTCATAGGCCTATTGGCTTTGTTCATATCCTTTATCCTTGGCAGGAAAAATGCCAGGCCAATAGAGGCGATGCTTGAGAAGATGGGTGTGGACCCTGATGGCAAGGAGAACGCATTCGCCTTGTTGGAGCAAAACATAGAGAAGCTCCTTAGTGAGAAGAGCATACGGGTAGGCAAGCTGCAAGAGCAGCAGGACATGATCAGCGGCCTGTTTCTGAATTTCATCCTCAGTGGAGAGGTCTTGAGTGAGAGCGAAGCATACAGTGTTGCCTCCCGGTATGGCCTGACGTTTGAGAACCCCTATTTTACTGTCAGTGTCATCACCAAGAAGAACTCTGAGGATGAAACCTTGCGTGGTGATATCCTCTCCTTCTTAGGCAACAAGGATGTCATTGTCTCCTACCGAAGAGGTTCGTATGTGCTTCTGTTCAATACTGAGGAGATTGTTCCTCAGCAGGAGCTGGCTTCACATATTGAGCAGATGGTGAGGGCTGTTTTTGCTGATAGTGATGTGGTGATTGGCATTGGCCTTGTGTATGACCAGATAATAGACATTCCCTTGAGCCATTCGGAAGCTCAGTATGTTGCAAGCTCTGACAATCATTCGCAAGACGCCTGCTGTTACTCAATGGATTTGCTCCCAGAGGAGGTGAAACGGTCTGGCAATGAGCTCCACTCGCTTCTGATACAGCAAAAATTCCGGCAAGCGAAGGCCCTTGTCACAGCAATGTACAAAAGGGATAAGACCGAATATGCCAACCTCTCTGACCTGCGGGACATCTATGACCCTGTAGTGGCTGTGCTGCTCAAAGCTATGGAGCAGTGCAAGCGCGATGGCCTGCTTGCCGCAGATATAGACACCTCACAGATCTTCACCTTTGAGGATATCTCCTCGCTCGCATTGCTCACCGCTGAGGTCATCGATATTCTTGCAAAATCCCGGACCTTAGGTGAGAAGCCTGTAGGTCCGTCAATTGCCGAGAGGGCAAAAGGCCTCATTGAGAAGGATTTTACCAATCCCGCACTTGGGCTCTACTATGTTGCAGCGCAGATGGGTATAAGCAATTCATATCTGTCAACGACATACAAGGCTACCTTTGGTATAGGGGTTGCCCATTATATCAATCAGCTGAGGATTGATTTGGCAAAGGAACTGATTAGCTCCACTGATATGACCGTCAAGGATATTGCATTGGCGATAGGCTTTTCCAGTGACATTTCGTTTATCCGGGTGTTCAAGCGCCATGAGTCCCATACTCCTGGTATGCTGCGCAAGCAGTGAGGATAGGCCACACCAGGCATCAGAGGATACATGAACAGCAAGAGAAAAAGGCTGTTCCAAACGAATGTTTGAAACAGCCTTCAAGAAATCGATAGCTACAGGAGCACTACACGCTATTCCTATTCTTCATCATCCTCCTGGATATAGGCACTGAGGATATCGGCATAGGTCTCCATCTCCTTGCCCAGCCTGTCGCTGGGGCGGATGGAGTCCTCCCTGCCTGCAAGGTGGACGATGCCTGCAACCGGCTGGTCATAGCTTTCGAGCTCCTCATGGACACCGTAGGGGATGTGGAGCATCCCCATGCTCTGAGCCCAGTAGATCATGGCACTGAGGGTATGTGCCCCTTCGCAGGTGGAATGGGAGCAGCTGGTGAAACAAGCAAAGAACTTGCTTTCCAGGCTCTGTTTCTTGCTGAGGGGGAGGGTGGTATCCAAAAAGGTCTTCATCTCCGCTGAGATGTTGCCAAAGCGTGTGGGGCTACCCAATATGACCATATCGCTTTTCAGGAGGGTTTCAGAGCTTGCCACGGGAAGGGCAAGGATGTCCTCGTAAAAGTCATTGGTTGTCTCTTGGGTATTTGCCCAGATATGCAGGTCAGGATCTTCAACACGGTAGAGCCGTGCATCTACATTGCGCTCGATCATGAGTTCCTGCAAATAGGACCCGATTATGTAACAATTACCGCTTACACTGTGAATTATGATGGAACAACGCTTCATAGCAGACCTCGCTTGTTATGTTCTTGCCTAAAATATACTACAAAAAAACATCGTTGTGTAAAAAAAAGGAATTCCAGTGGTCAACACCAGGCGGTGTAGAGCCCCTCACGCTGGTCGACAAAGACCCTTGACCCATATGCAGAAGAAAGAATCTCCTCCCGGATGATCTCGTCCTTGGGGCCGTCTGCAACTATACGCCCCCCCTTCATGACCACCACACGCCTTATGGCAGGGATGATCTCACTGAGCTCGTGGGTGGCGAGGATCAGGGTCTTTCCCCTCCTGTCCAGCTGCTCAAGGGAGGCCCTGTACTGGTGGCGTGCAGGGAAGTCTAGGTTTGAACCAGCTTCGTCGAGCAGCATCACCTCAGGGTCGTGCACACTGGCGCGGCACATGAGCACACGCCTCGCCTCGCCTGAAGAGAGGCGGTTCATCCGCTTCTCCTCTAGGTGCCAGACCTCAAAGCTTCTCATTACCTCCTCAACCCGCAAGAGGTGCTCCTCTGTAACCTGATGATGGAAATCCAGACCGATGGAGCTGAAGAAGCCCGATGCCACTATCTCCCACGCCTTGTAGGTGGTGTTGCACAGGTACTGCAGTGATTGCGAGACGATGCCCAGCCTCTTTCTCAATTCAAGCACCTGCCACCGCTTCCTTCCGAAGAGGACCCTCTTGGACAGGGGGTTGTACAGGGGGTGGGTCTCTTCGCTGATGACCTGCACCAAGGTGGACTTGCCCGCACCGTTCGGGCCGATGATCGCAACATGCTCGCCAGAGTTGACCGTAAAGCAGACATCGTCAAGGATTGCCTTTCCCTGCCTTTGCACTGTGGCGTGTGAGATTTCAATGATGGGTGTGAGCATAAGAAAGGCCTCCTCGTTGGACTATACCACAGGGAAGGCCTCTTGCTGAAGAACGTCTGTGATCAGGCGTAGGCAATTGCGCTGTCGTCAGGGTAGCGGTCAAGTACCTTGTTCTCCAAGGTGGTGAGGGTGACCAGCACCAGGGCAACCGCCAGGTCAGTCTGGCCGTTCTGCAGTGCTTCACACAGGTAGCTGTACTCCTTGGCCCGCTTCTCAAGCTGAGTCGGGGTGAACTTGATGGCGTTCAAGGCAGATACCAGCAGGGGTGCAAGGTTGTCGTAGATGCTGCATAGGATCTGATTGCCGTTCGCATTGATGAGGATATGGTGGAATTCATTCTCAGCATCCTGGAACATCTTCAGCCCTTCTGCGTCTTTCTTGAAGACTTTGGGAACTGCTGCCTCCATGGTGTTGCTTGCCTTCCACAGCTGGGCCAGGAAGCCAGCACGATTCTCAAGCCGGGTAAACTCCCTTGCCGCACTGGTTGCAACAGAGATGCGTACCTGCATGAGGTTTCTCATGAGCTTTCCTGTGCTGATGGGACTGTTGACCAGTTTGGTAGAGAGTGTCCCCACATACTGGTCAAGGCTGTTGGTGCGGATCTGGGCGCGCCGCCCTTGTGTGATGGAGACCAGGCCCTTCGCCTCAAGCAGCTTCAACGCTTCGCGTATCGGGCGGCTGGAAGTTTGGAACTGATCTGCCAACTTCTGTTGCGATGGTAAGAAACTCCCTGTTTTGAGGGTGTTGTCCAATATCATGGTTTCAAGGGCCTTCGCTATCTTAGTTGATTTAGTTTCAGAAATATAATTCATTCTGATATCCTTTTAGTATTCGTTAATATGTTCGAACTTAAGGTGTCATAAGTTCTATGTTGCCTGCTGAATATAAAGTAACCTACTTTTTAACTTTATGCAATACTTACATATCAGATAATTTATATATGTCACCAGTTGCTATTAATTCTTTAATTAGTCTACATATATCACACTTTTGACATAAGGATTTGCCCACCCAACTTTGATAAATACTTATGGGATGTAGACTTCTGAGCACAAAAAAACAGAGAAACCGAGGCTTCTCTGTTTTCTCCCCATACGGACAATCTAGAATTTAAGGGATTCGAACTTATCCTTGATGGTGGTCAGGCTGACCAGGGTGAGTGCTACGGCTAGGTCTGTCTGGCCGTTTTCCAAGGCTTCGACCAGGTAACGGTACTCGTTGACCTTCTTGCGCTGTTCGTTGTAGGTCTCCGGAAGACGGTCGAGTGCAATATAGAGCTGGGGGGCAAGGTTCTCGTAGATGCTGGTGAGGATTGCGTTGTCATTTGACTTGATCAGGGTGGCATGGAATTCAAAGTCAGTCTGCTTGAACTGCTCGATCGCTTCGGTGTCCTTGCCGCTTTCAAGGGAGGGAAGCAGGTGCTCCATCTTGGTACAGCAACGGTCGAGTGAGCGTACGATGAGCATCCTGCTGGGGTCACGGGAGAGCTCCCTGGTGGCGGAGACCTCAATGGTGGTGCGAACCTGCATGAGGTCGGTGAGAAGCTTCTTGTCCGGTGTCTGGTTCCTGATCATGGACATGGAGAGGGATTCAACGAACTGGTCAAGGTTATTGCTCTTTACCAGGGCCTTTTTGCCCTGCTGCACCTCTATGAGTCCTTTTGCCTCCAGGTTCTTGAACGCTTCCCTGACACTTCTGCTGCTTGCACCGAACTGGGTGGCGAGGGTGTGCTGACTGGGCAGGCTCTCACCCGCCTTGTATTTCTTGTTGAGGATCATCTCTTCAAGCTGGTTGGCTATCATTGTCGATTTGGTTTCTGAAGCAATTGGCAATATCATTTGTGTATCCTTTCTATTGTATCAGTGCATCCCAAGGGGAGCTCTGGTCTTGGTAACTTCTTACATAAGTAAGATTCAACCCATATGGTATCCTGTTTATGGGAAAAAGACAATACAAAGCTCGTGTACAATGTAAGAAGTTTTTACAGAATTTTGCACGAAAATGGTAACCTATTCGATACGATGAAATTGCATAAATGCTTATACGAAAGAAAATTATTCATTTTTGAAAAGAATATCGAACCTAAACATCTCTCATTGTTGACTTCTTTCGAAGTGACATAGGGGAATATCTGCCATAAGCTTGGGGAATTGTAAGGATGCATAGAGTAGGGAGAGGTTTTGTACAAATAATCTAAAATGCTTAATGATGTCATAAGATGAAATTATACAAACCTTTATAATAAAAGACAATAAAAATAAATACTATAATATATCGTTATAATAATCATAGTTAATGTCACGTTCTTGACACAAGTTTCTCTTTGGCGTTATAGTTAGGGGGCAGGAGAATGAAACCTTGCACGCTTACTTGGAGGAAGAAGGCTGATGAAGAGATATCTTCTTATAATATATATTCTTGTACTATCTTTCAATGTGGGGGCGGCGGGTGAGCCTGCCAGCGTGAACATCACGCTCTCTACGACCGCTCCCGGATATCTTTTGCATGGATTCCTGATAGACCCAGAAACCACTGCGCTGGTTGGCACCCTAACCGTTACCGATGCGTTCAACCCCGACGGTGCGGTCCTGCACTACGGGATCAAGACCAATACCACCATCCCCCTGATCGTAAAGGCGAAGATCTCCTCCTTCGAAGAACAGGATGCTCCCTATCCCGCCGAAGTGCCCATCACCAGAATAGAGGCCCTTTCCTCCTCTGGCCCTTCAACCTTGGATGTTGGTCCGGAAGGTACGTATAACCTCCTGGCGCTTACCCCGACTATCGGGAGAGTCTTCTATCCATACAAGCTGACAGTGTTCGTAGATCAGGATACACTGTTGGACGCTCCTGTAGGTAGGTATGTTGCAACTGTTGAGTTGCACATAGAGGCCGGCATCTAGCCTAACATACTTCATTATAAAGATATAAATGGTGTCCTTATTGGGAAATGTAAACAATAATAAATCATAGTAGTTCTATCGGCTATGACAGATGTTTAAGAAATACTGATGCATGTTCTGCATTTTACTAGGAGTTTATCTACTAATATTTCAGCATACACGAGTATGTATTTAAACTTGCGTGGTAGGATATAAGTTAACAAGTACATACATAGAAAATAAATAAGTATAATAAATAAAAATATTTTATTTATCATTCTATCAGGATGTTTGGATGTTGACATAAGTCTGACTAGGATGTAAGCTTTGTGCATAGATTGAGAGATTGAAAATTCAACTCTCACTAAAGGAGATTTTATGAAAAAGACAATGTTAGTTATAGCAATGATTCTTATTATTGCAACATCAGGTCTGTTTGCAGCGGTAGTCAATCCTGGAACCGTAACAGCCACTCTGAAAGCTACTATCAACGAGTTTTTGTTGCACGGCTTTAACGATGGTGTGACCAAGTACCTTCCTGCAATCGACGTAACAGATGCATTCAACGCCGTTACCCCATCCTTCAAATATGGGTATACGACCAATGCTGCGCCTTACAACTTTACCTTCACCATGAATGTAGGTGATTTTGAAAACCAGAATATTCCAGGCAATTACGTAAAAATCCAGTCTGTAGCGAGTTCTGGTGGACAGTTTCTCCAGATAGGTGCAACTAGAAATTTCCAGGTCTTCGTTTACAACGCACTTACTAATATCTTGAAGTTGGATGAGACTACACTCACTATTACCCCATTCCTTACCTTTACCGGTGGCAATGATATAACAGGTAACCCAATCTCAACTTCACAAGCTGTGTCTGGAGCGCCTCCTGGAAACTATGAAGCTCCAATTGTTTTCACAATCACTGGAGTATAATGTTATCTAGCTAATGTATTGATAATCCGGCTGTGCAGTAAACTGCACAGCCTTTTCTATGTCCCATACCGCTCTTTTTTTACCCACTCGGCTGAGAAATCCCAGTTCTCTTAAGGGGCTGGGATGAATCAGAGCAGATTTTGTATGTATGTTCGTATTACTTCTGTGGAAGCATCGCCTACAGAACAAGCAAAGTAACCCCCCAGACCA
>Ga0265295_1000229_pt1 | contig 116856 bp, 167 predicted proteins | sample Munlansysbiofilm_FD_192503 | JGI IMG/M metagenome (GOLD analysis project Ga0265295, IMG submission 192503) | Leachate microbial communities from a municipal landfill in Southern Ontario, Canada - Methane capture system biofilm | ecosystem: Engineered > Solid waste > Landfill > Unclassified ...
GACGCGGCGTCTGATCCTCCGTGGCTTTTGTATACGATGTGATGAGTACACAATATCTTGTCTTTGCTTTTCTTGCAGACCTGACATGTATACTTATCTCTCGCGAAAACAAAGTATCTGGTATCGTGATATCCATAGGCGGAGCCTTGCTGATATTCGATTCCAGCTATCTCTGGGTTCATCATCTTTTGCACATCGAATTTGCCAACCTCAATATGCAGTACTGGATTCGGGAGAAGGCCGAGAAATTTGTCTATCCAGGCAAATGTGTGTTCAATGCGAGTTCTGATGCTTGGTGGTAACCACGAATCAGGTCTGCGTCTGTTTTCAAATCTAGCCTGTCTGTATCTCGTGTTCCTGCTTCTCCTACTCCGTCGATAAACTTTTCTTGTCTCAAGTAACGACTTGATATCGTCTCTAAGCTCTACCGTTCCTTTTACCAGAACCTTGTTCTGACTCGTGACAGCAATGCCAACGTGTTTGGCTCCAAGATCAACCCCAAGACTTGTGCCTTGTGTATATCCACTACATCCGAACAGCAACTGGATCGTAAAAGGCTTGCGACCAACAATTTTCGCCTTTCTATCTCTCAATAGCAATCGTGCCGTTCTCGGGGAGCACGGCATCAGGTTTCTTCCGTCTTTATTCTTAATAAATACTAACATAAAGTATATCTCCTTTCGGAGTGGTTTCCCTTCGCCAATGTTATCCAACCTTCACGACGTGGTTGACTGTTCCGACCCATCAGAACTGTTTACAGAGCCACGAAAGAGGCACAAACTAGGGAATCATTCGTGCGTTTCTACATGTAGGATAACGTAGTTCATTGAACTTAGGCTAGACAACCAGGGCTTTTACAAGCCCCCACTTCAAAGCGCTTCGCTTAAGTGGTGGGTAGTTGACGTGTCAATATTGAAAACTATACAAACTTCTTTTCCAAATCAATGAGCGTTGCAGAGTCCCAGCAAAAGATGTGCTGAATCGCCTGCCCTCCACTATCCATTTGATCGTACACCAATCTAACCTCGTAACCCTCTTCTTCGGCTAAAGCCCGAGCAGCATCATAGTGCTCACCATTGTCGATCTCGTCATCATTACATTTGACTTTACAGAAGAAAAAATCAGGTTCTCCACTTGCGTTGACCACAGCAGCCATCATCTTTATCTCTTTACGTTCTTCTGACATATCTATTACCTCTTTTATATTTGATTTATGTCTTTAATTTATCAGAAACGGGGTATAATGGCAACATTATTTGTATTTGTTTGACTGTTTGTGGGAAAAACTTTCAAATGAAATATTATCTTGTTTTTGTGAGACTGTTTACACAAACCTTTATGTAAGGAGGCTTTATGCCAATTGATGATATCAACGCATTGCCGAAAAAATTTGCTGGACCGTATTGGCGGCGGCAGATCTTTTTTGTGACTGAAACCAAAAAATTCGACGATTCAGTCGTCTTGATTCATGCGACCACTGACGTGTATAAACGGAACGGTCATGGAATGATGCTCGAACTGGGCGTTGATCCAAAAACAGCAGAGAAACTTGCTAAGGATGGCGAGTTCCGCCTTCTTTCGCACCGAGTGAAACCTGGTTTTTATTACCTCTTCAAATCAGAGGACGAAGAAATTAAGACGGTTAATTACGAGCGAGAACAGTTATTTTGACCGGGGCAAGAATGAAGAAATACTTGGTTGAAATAGGGATTCGTCCCTGGTTAGCTGATGCTGGAAAAGTATTGGCTCTTTATGAGATAGAAGCAGAAGAAGAAACTTTTGCCCGCAACATTGCTTTTCGACGGTTTAGAGAAGAGCGTCCCGACCTGATCAAAGATGATAGTTGGGCCGTTATGGACTGTGTTGTGGTCGAATAACAATAACATCAACTCAAGGAATTATAATGAAAACAAATATTACTGTCTCCGTTAATCATGACGAAGGCATTTCTTCGGAAGATGTTACCAAGGCAATCAATCTTATGTTGTGGATGGGCCAAGATCGTATTTCGCAGCTCCTGTGGAAGGGTGAGTCTATCTATGAAGAGCATATGAGTGCCTATGACGACATTGCTCCAAATGCAGACTTGGAAAATGCAAAAATTGCAAGATCTATTGATACCGAAGCTTGCTCGGTTGCTGAAACGCCTCGCGTAATCGTTACCGTCAATGGTGGTCTCGCGGACTGGATCAGCTCCGGTGGTGTGGATATCGTGCTTTTTGACTGGGACAACTATGAATCGCTTCCAGAAAAAGGAGCCGACGAAGACATCAAGAATTCGTATGCCGAAACCCGCGAAAGCTGCAAGGTGCCGAGTCGTTTTGCCGACCTTGCGGTCCCAAACAATATCCCTGTTCTGACCACTGAGTCTGAATTTGAGGAGGAATAATGGTTCTCGAAGAAAATGATGCTTTTGAAAAAACTCAAGATGCAATTATAGAAGTCAGATATGAGTTTATCGTTGTTAATGATAAAAACATTTCTGGAATTTGTTCCCGTACAATTCGGGCCTTAGTGAACCGCGTTGCAGAAATTCTTAATGCGGACTGGGCGATGCATTTGTGGCTGAAGGGAAGCAATAGATGGGTCCAGGATTATTTGGGCATGACCATCAACTGCGGAAATGATCCCGATCTGGACACAACAAGGTGGACATATAGCGGCAAAACTTCAGAGGATGGTGTTGATCGTGTCAGCCTTGTTCGGTGTTTTAACAAATACCTCGACGAAAAGGAAATCGAGTTGATGATGGATATCATCGAAAGACTCATGAGTTTGGTCTCACAGCCACATGAGCCGAAACAAGATTCATTTGAGGTGTTTCGAGTCAAGGAAAGGGAAACCATCACCAGGTTCCATACGCGAACTTTTTCCCGAGTTCCCTTTTAATATTCAGCAAATCACAGAGCGCACGCATAGTGTGTGCTCTTTTTAAAAATTCAAAAAAGGATCGTTGTGAATAAATTATCTCTGAAGATAGACGCAGAACATAAAAGCAATGACAAACTTGAATCTGTCATGTATGTTTATTTTTTTAATGATGTTCCAGAGTCGAAGGACGTCCACAATTCGCTATATTTTGTAGCCGACAAAATTCTTCGATACATTGAAAACAACAAACACATTGAATCAATTCTTGCGCATAATGCAGGATTGAAAGAAGCATATTCTCGCATCTTTTTTGATAATAGAATTGAAGATGGGATCTGTGTCGAATTGATTCTGGATTCTGATGTCGCGCCTGACGGAGTAACTCCGCAGTCGGTCGTGGGACTCGAAACCACAAATCCACTTAAAGACGACGACATCGCGGCTCTCACTGAAATATTTGAACTCGTCATGAACGATTCGCTTCAGAAAGAAGATTCGATTTGGCCCTATGTGCCGGTATCGAAGGTTGAAGTTCGCGAAAATTACACCAACTATCATTCTCGACTATATTCAATTTCAAAATGAAGTATAGTAAAAAAAGGAAATAGACATGGAATCTACCGAAAAGATTGTTGAAATCGTCGATAAGTCCACTGTGGGTGAACTTGAATATATCGGCAGAAAGCCGTTAGGGTATATTCAGCTTGAATACTACAAGTGTAAAGACTGCGGAACTGAGTTCCCAAGCACTCCTCGATCTTGTGAAGAAGGTGCCAAGGCTATGTGTAACAACACGCCAATCAATGTCTGTCCTTGGTGTAGGCCAGACAGCAAGCCTTTCACGAAAGGAAGAGGGTTATGAGAAAATATGACATAAGCGAAGTCTATCAAACCCTGAAGTGGGCCTTGTCTTGTCTTCCAGGAGTCAAGCCAAGGTTTGCCAAAGAGTTGATAGAATACTGGCAATGGCTTTTCATAATGAAAAACAATGAGGTTCAGTACGTCACAGAAGTTCAAGACATTCAAGAGAACGAAAACGGAGATTTATTTCTCACTCTTGAAAATAATGTAGTGATCTCCGACTCTGATATTAAGGAATTGTGTCTTGGTTACGATAAAACGCTAAAGCTATCTCCCAAGGGGGCCAAGACCCTGATTCGTCTTTATGAGGCCAAAATTCTTCCCATGTCTGTCAAAAAGACAAAACCCGTAGATCATAAGCTAATTGAATACACGGGGCAGGAGGACGAGCTTAGGCTTAAATTTGAAGAAATGGTCAACACCAAAACTACCGAACACGAGAAATGGCGGAGTCTGGTTGAAAATCCGGACCTTATCCAGGCCTCTGACTATTCTTATAAATTGCTCAACGAAGTTTTCATCCATCGCTTTGGTTTAACCGGAGATGCAGAGATGAAAATTGGTCCGTATCAAGTCACAAAAACTGTGGCAAAGTACCAAAGCAACAGCGGGAAAAGCTATGACTGGGAAGTTGAATTCACATACACTGACAACGACGGGAACGAAAAGCAGATCAGAAAACCGAGCGCATATGCTGGCAATCGCAGAAACGATGCCGATCGAAACTATGGTTTACCTGAGTAGGTAACAAGGAGTTCAGACGTGCTTAAAATCTCGAATATTAAAACCAAGCGAGAAAACAACTTCTTTATGCTTCAGGTTTGTGGAAACACAATCCAAGGCATTTGGAAAAAGCAGCATGGATACACAAGCGATACGTTCAGTACCGTTTATCCCACCATAACTGAGGCCAAGCAGCATACAGCAAAGCTACTTCAGGAAGGGTATTTTGGCGAAGTCTTTAAAGAGATGTTCGTCAAAGGCTGTCTATCTGCAAATAATAAAAAATAAATATACATCAAGAGGTCCTTTGAAGGACCTCTTTTTTTACGCCTGATCAAAACTGAAATTATGAAAAATCATAATAGGGAACAAACGTAAGAACCACGGCAAATAAATAGAACCAAAACAAACTATCCGGAGCGAACTTTTTTCTAATCTTGTACAAAGCTTGGCTTACCAAATACACGAACAATACAAGCCCCATATAATAATGTAATTCATCAAGATTGTGTTCGAAAGCCTTCCAAATGAACGAGTTTGTCAGAAGTAGCCACAAATTAAAGCAGGCCAGGCATGCTCCGATAAAATCAAAGAATGAATAATCGCTCTTGCGTTTGGTGCGATGAGTACTCGTTGAATTCGCAGATTTTGGCGAAGTGTGTTCAAATGTTTGATATTTGTGAAGTCCAAACACTCTGTTGATCACATTCGTAACTCGCTCTGTGTCGCGGGCAATACGTTTCTCATTCATTTTGTTAAAACCATCGACAACAGATGTGGCTCCATTTTTGATATCGTTATACGAACGCATTTTGACATACTCCTGTAAAAAATATGTTTAAGTATTTTGTTGCAAAACGAGGCAATGTACATAATGTTGTATTCATTATATCATGATTTTGTATGAAAATCAATTTTTGTATTAATGTATTAATAGGAGAACTGGAATGAGTGATAGAAAATATTGGCTGGTCAATCTCAGAACAAAGGAATACACCAGTTTTTGTGATGAAGACTTTTTTGACGGGGACTGGAAGTTAAAGACGCCTTTCGCCAACGAAGACTACATCGACATTATGGTAGTTCGAGCTTGGCCGCATCAGACCGTGAATGAATATATGATCTGGGGCAATGATCTGTGTAGAGATGGCATGATTGTTGGTCTTTATTTTGACAAGGCTCATGTGAGCATGGAGCAGGCAATGCAATTTATTCGAGAATTGAGTCAGAAGCAGGATGTGGCTCAACATTATATTCACGAATTGTCTTTTATTGAGTTTTCGACAAAAGAACAAAAATTTTAACGATTAAAAAAAGGAGTTTTATGATTTGCGGATATATCATTGTTTTGAGCGACCAGGACGGCACACAGCAATACATTGGCTTAGATCGTAATAGCGGCGGACATCTGTATTGGACCGGAAACATCTCACAGGCCTTAGTTTTCAAAACAGAAGAAGATGCGAAAAAAACAGTAACAGAAGATTTTTCGTTTAATCAAGGAAGCAAAATGAATAGCGGAAATTTTGACAATATTCCGCTACTTGTTCATTCTGGCCTTGGCCTAAGTGGCGTTAAACCAAGTGGTAATGGTGTTATTACGGTCTGCCCTTTGGAGATTGGCGCACCGAAATTCAAGCGGAAAATCAGCGCTTCGTTATCGCGAAACGAGTTCTCGATTCACGAGTAATTAGATACACAACATACATCAATGGGTCCGACTTTGTCGGGCCTTTTTTGTTTTTTGTCCTCTCATTTTGTCTTGACATTCTCCCCGGCCTGAACGCCGAGGTCTTTTGGGGAAGAGTGATAAAAGCGGCGGACATCCTCCTCGGCCTGAAGGCACGGGGGTCTTCTGACTAAGAAAGACAAAACAAAGCGAAAGGGCGAAAATACAATTCTAATTGATCCATCCAGACATGTCGGTACAAGATGCGAAGAAAGTGTCTATTTCTTCCTGATCATAGTCTTCGCTGGCTTTTGTCCCCCGGAGATTTTTTATTTATAATTGCATTAAAAAAAATTGTCCTGTTAATATTGTTATAAATATTTTGTGAGGACATTTTTATGATAAATAGTTTTTTTAAGCAGTTAGCGTCTTTATTTTTAGTTTGTATAATATTGTTTTCCAACACCTTATCAGCTTTTGCTGAAACACAACCTGGGAAAGACTCTTCTCAGGTTGCTGTTAATCCATTCGTCGCCACCAAAATTGACGGCGAGTACTTTTCCATTGTCGAAAACACCGACAAGATTCCAAGCGCAGCCGTTACAGCATGCTCTGTTTATGGTCGTGGCCTAACATCCGTGCCTGGCGAAAAGGGCAGCGATCCTTCAATGTGTTGGGTGGCCGGGTCTTGGGGACCGTGCTCCAATACATGCGGTAGCGGTGAAATGGCGCGTGCAGTCTTGTGTAAAGATCTTAATGGTAATACCATCGAGTCCTGCGACGACTCACTTAAACTGTCGGATACCCGATGGTGCGAAGGTAGCTCGGGCTGTGAATATTCGTGGCTGGTTCAAGAGTGGGGCGAATGTGCTCCTGGTTGTGGCGAATCAGAAAAGCATAGATTTGTTGATTGTTATCAGAACGAAGTAGTAAGGGTTGAGAACATTTTTTGTTCGTCTACTCCGAAGCCATCAACCGTTTCGTCGTGTACAAACTTTACTGAATGCGGATTCCTTCCTGTATACGGTGAATGGAGCCTATGTTCAACCATGTGTGGAGCCGGAACACAATTACGGTCGGCGGAATGTTTCAGAGAAGACGGAACTCAGGCCGATCTAGCCAGTTGCGGAGACTTGACCACAACAAAGACGTGTTTTGAGACATCGGAATGTGAATATAATTGGCAGTACTCGGAATTTGGTTTGTGTTCCAACTCCTGTGGTTTTGGAACAAAGTCGAGGTCAGCGGAGTGCTTGCGTAGTGATGGCTCTACTGTCCCGAATGAAATGTGCCTTGGTCTGGCTGAACTTAATGAATCTTGTGAGGATTATTCCGGGTGTGGATTTGCATGGAATTACGGATCTTGGAGCCAGTGCTCGAATTCATGCGGAACAGGAACCCAGACAAGATCAGCAGATTGCATGAGAAGTGATGGAGCGGTGGTTGAATCCGAGCAGTGCGGAGCCAAGGAAGAAGTTTCGATATCGTGTTCAAGCGTGTCCGGCTGCACTTATGCGTGGGAGACCACGGAGTGGAGCGCATGCTCTGAAACATGCGGAACCGGGACACAAGTCAGGGATACTGTCTGTAAAAGAAGTGACGGAGTAGTTGTTACGGACAGTTTCTGCACAGCTCCGAGACCGGAAACAAGCCAGTCGTGCTCAAGTGTCGAAGCCTGTTCATATAGCTGGAATTACGGCTCATGGGGGTCATGTTCCACAACCTGTGGCACTGGAACCCAGACCAGGACAGCTTCGTGTAAGCGGAGCGACGGCACAACGGTTGCCAACAGCTTTTGTACCGAAACCGCTGTATTGAGCCAGAACTGTACCTTAACATCTGGTTGCACGTACTCATTTTCATATGGATCATGGTCAACTTGTGCTGGAACGTGTCCGAGCGCAGCATATAAAACAAGATCAGCAAACTGTTACAGAAGTGATGGAACAATTGTATCAAATGCATATTGTGGGACCCCTGTTGTTCAGCAAAAATGCGCATGTTCAGCAACGTGTTCCACCAGTTATAAGGGTTATGTTATGTGGAGTGCTGAAGGAAAAATTTTAAACAGTAAAGAAAAATGTGGATACGGAGAAAAGTGTTTAAATGCGTCGTGTTATTATTATCTTAACCCTGGAAACTGATGAGTTTTGGCAAGTAAGAGAAAGCTCTTTAGAGTATTTTTAAGGAGCTTCTTTCTTTTTTAACAGGCTCTTGGCGGAATTCCCCACCCTCAATGCTACCATTACTCGCGAAGCGAGCGCATAGGATGTGGGATGGATAGCCACTTGTATTTATTACGAGAATATGATATATAACAACTAATGTCGAAAATAATAAGAAACTGTACTTTACGCCTATACCCAACCAAAAACCAGATTTCAAAACTTGAAAGCTGGCTGGAATTGCATCGTCTGCTCTACAACCAATGTCTGGCAGAGCGTCGTGATGCGTGGGTAAACGAGGAGCGCTCGGTTTCTTATGATGAGCAACAGAATATGTTGCCCGCCATGAAGCAAGAAAAACCGTATTACGCTCCACTCGGTTCACAAGCGTTACAGGAAACTGTGCGGCGCGTGGACCGAGCGTTCAAATCTTTTTTTCGAAGAGTGAAGGCCGGAGAAAAACCCGGATATCCACGATTCAAAGCTTTTGGTAGATTCGACAGTTTCACTTATCCGGCAGTCGCTGGCTGGAAGTTGCTAGCCCTGGATGACGGCAAAGGCATGTTGTCGATATCCAACCTCGGTCACATCAAGCTGCGAGGCACGTGTAGAGCCAATCTTCTTGGTCTGAAAAGAAAACAGCTCTCGTGTTGCACGATCCGTAGAAATCGAGGGAAGTGGTACGCAACCATCACGTACTCGGCTTCAATATCAATCCTTGTGCGGCCAGTTGCGGAAGATCCGGATTCCATGACCGGAATTGACGCGGGCTTATCGGCTCTTGCCGTGTTCGCGGACGGGACAGAGATTTCAAGGATTCGGCATTTGAATAAGTCCTTGAAACAGATCAAGGCCGCGCAACGCGATGTGTCTCGAAAGCAAAAGGGATCGAATAATCGTCGAAAGGCCGTGCGTAAGCTTGCCAGGATTCATGAGCGCGTTGCGAACCAGCGCAAGGATTATTTGGAGAAAGAGTCGGCTAAAATTGTGTCTTCGTACCAGTTCGTGGCTATCGAAGACTTGTCGGTAAAGAAAATGATGGAACCAGGCGGTGCAAGAAAACGTGGACTCAATAGATCCATGGCTGACGCAAGTCTTGGATTGTTCCTGAACCTTATTGCAAGCAAAGCGGGAGAAGCTGGCTGCAACGTGGTCAAGGTAAATCCAAGAGGAACGACGCAGTGCTGTAGTAGATGCGGCATTCGCGTTCCTAAAAACTTGTCGCATCGCGTTCATTCCTGTCCAGAATGTGGGCTGGTGATGAATAGAGATCATAATGCCGCCATAAACATACTTTTCCGGGGCCTTGCCCTGGCCGGTCGGGAACCGACCGAGTTGTGGAGAGATGCGAGGCTCGTCACTTACAACGAGTCCGTCTTACTGAAGCAAGAAACCGCCACTATACAGACTTTTGTATAGTAGACGGTAGTTCATTCCCACGTCAAATTTGAAATACACAAAAGAGGAAAATATGACAATTCTCGGACTCAACGATATCGACTCACTCAAATTGAATATAAACGACTATGTCATCATTGGCAGCGCAGCAGCCATAGCGCATGGCATGCCAAAAACAAATTCTGATCTTGATGTGGTAATTAGGGACGGAATCAGTGCTTACCCTGTGGGGATTTTGGATATTTGTGATCACGTCTTAAATGGCAAAATTTCAAAGACTGAAATATTCAGAACGAGCGTAGTTATGGCTGGATATAGATATATGGGACTGCTAACTCTATTTAAATTCTATCAAATTTTGAGTCAGCAAACAGAGAAAGAAAAACATGTTTTCGCATTTCATTGGCTTAAAGCAAAAACAGAAAAATAAAAAAGGAGCCGAAGACAGTTGCCTGGGCGATGTTTCAGCCACTTGGGCCGTCTGGGCTCCCTATTTTCTATAATGAGTCTTGGGAAATGTTTTTTCTATAATTACAACATAGACTTAGATTTTTTACTCAAAACGTAGTCAGACTACTTCAAATCAAATTAATCTAAGTCCCAAGCTTTCAAGTCTAGTCTTCATGGCGGACGCTTCTACACCAAATATTGTGGCTATAGCATAATAGTCATGCCTTAATTCTTCTTCAGTGCGTTGCAACTCTAATTCTGGCATCAACAGCTCAGCAGCAAACCATGTAGCTTCCATTCTCTGTCTTGAGTCACCATTTCTTGCAAAAAACATGGGTTCTGATTGATCTATGTTTGCGTGCAGAAAAAAATGACCCAGAGCTTTTGCTGTTCTATAGTTATTACTGGCCGTTGTTTGACCACGAAATGGCAAATAAATAGTGCTTATTCCGTCATTAATTACAAATGAGTTTATGAAATCGTTATTAGACGACCAACAAACAATGATTTTATGTCGAGCTAAGACAAATCCAAGATTCGTCTCAACCGACTTTGTATCCAGAAAAAATGCTTTTCTTATCCGTTGCGCGATTTTGCTAATGTCTCGCTTAGATATTTCGTTAGTGCCGACTTCCACTAGCAGTACCTTTCCCACTTTTTTCTGTCCCAATCCTCATATTTTTTGATTATCGACAACAAATACAGGTCCTCTCGCTCTTGTGCGAATTCTTTAATTTCTTCGACATCAACAACGAATCCTTTTTTTATTCCTCGAATAAAGTCAGACAAATACTTGATGTCATAAAAAAGGTCATAGCTGTAGTCCAGTAATTCCGGGTTGAAATCCGGAGCATGAACAAAGCAAGACTCGGCCACGTCGGTGTCGACGTTAATCCGGCGCTTGTATGGGTCGTTGGAGATATAACACCCGTATTTATTGTTAACCCGAGTCCAACTCACGACCTTGACGTGGTTGTTGAGAACCGGAAACCAGTAGTAGCAGTTAATTACAATGGATGACATAAAAACTCCGAAATATATAAAATTGCATTGTTAGCATGTACAACGAATCAGCGTTTGTTATTTTGTTATACCATAACAAACCTGCTTTCGCAATTATTTATATGCAATAGTTTTTATGTCGTATGTTTTTACTAATTTATGGCATCCGCCTATATTTAAAACTATGATATATATTGGCGTGCGCAAACTTCCCATGAGACTTCGCTGCTAAGAAATCTTCCCAAATATGCTTTGGAACATTGCTGTACTCATAAACAGCGCCACCTTTGAACTTGATGTACATTTTTCTTTTTGTTGCGCGGTAGCCAGCAGAAACTATGTGTGATGATTTTAAGAAAATTTCAGAAACTGTTTTATCAGGGAAGCCAGGTCTGGAAGCCTGTTTGTTATAGCTTTGTCTAGATGCCGTAGGCTTTGGCTTAGTCGCGGTTCTTGAGTCTCTTCGAATCGTTATGGGGCCATGAGCTTTGATATGCTTGATGAGAATATCATGCGCGTTATTGATTTCTTGCGATTTTCTGGTTGCAGCTTTGATCGCAGCCTCGCCCTGATGTTTGTCGGGATGCCATATCAACATAATTTTTCGATACGCGGACTTTACCACGCCGAGGTCGACGTGTTGATCCTGAATCTTTAGTATGTCTAAAACCGCATGAATTCCGGTCACAAAACTCTCCTAAAATCAATTATCAAAATCCTGTTATCATATAATGTTTTGAGAATTTAAGCAATAAAACTATTCATTGCACATATTTCGGGTTGTAAATTTGATTTGATTCAGTACATTTTCGATACTTATATGATCTATATATGTGTTTGTTTGCATATGTACCATGAGGACAAGCTTCCAAAAATTCATTCCAAACCAGTTTTTCGACATCAAGATACTCATACACAGAGCCGCAATCAAATTTGATGTATAGTTTTTTACTCGAAGCATTGTATCCAGCGGAAACAATGTGTGATGACTTTATAAATACTTCAAAAACGGTTTCATCCGGGAATCCCGGCGTAAACTCTTGTTGACTGTATTCATGTCTTGGTCTTTCAGAAGTGAAGCCTGTTTTTATGCCGAACTTCATTGAAATAGGACCGTATGTTTCAATATATTCAGTCAAAATCTCGTAAGCGTTATTGATCTCCTGAGACCTTCTGGTCGCAGCTCTGATCCGGTCCTGCCCCTGGTGTTTGTCCGGATGCCAGATAAGCATCAGCTTGCGATACGAGGCTTTAACGACGTCAAAATCTATGATCTGTCCCTGAATTTCGAGAATGGTCAACATTTGGATAACATCAAACATCAAGTTTCGCTTTAACTTTTTTGGGTATTTGCCAAGTTTGAGGTGAGCTGGTTGTATTTCTGATACAAAAATTCTTTTTGAAAACTGATGCGAACTCGTTTTTTTCCGGCCCGCATTAGTGAAAGCTGGTTTTCAATAAATGTTTTTACCTGGCTCTGGTCTTCAATAAACCTGGCAATGAGTTCTGGCTCATCAAGCATGCTTTCACAAAAATGACAAGAGTCGTCACTGACTTTGTCGAGCCAAATCCCGCATATCTGACAGCAGCAGCGAATGTTTTGAACTTCTTTTCGCGGACCACGATCCCAAAGCCACAGCATACCTGCAAATTCGGCGTGATCAATCCTGTCAACGACACGGCGATGGATGTAGGTTTTCAGCTTCTGTTTATTGGAGTTTAAGACTATCTTTGCTTTTGATAATTTGGACATAAAAAGTTCTGATCTTAACATGGAAGTTTCCTTATTTTATTTCATTACACTCCTTTTGTTTGGGAAGAAATTAATTACAATCAAAACAAGTCAAATCAATCCCGCCGATTTAAGACGGAATCGCACAACAGTCTCGTATGCATCAAAATAGCTAGATAGTTTTTCCACGGAAGTCAGCCCGGCTTTACGAACAGCAAATCTGACAGCGGATTCTGGAGTCAAAAGATTTATCGCAAATTCATTCGCTTCCCGCTCATTTGAATCGGGAATGTCTATTTTGAAGCTTGAAATTTGGTCTTTCTTCATGCCTGTGTGGTGAAGGACGAAATGGCCTAATTCATGAGCGATTACAAACCTGTCTTCTTGAGTTTTTCCTGAAGGCTTATACAGAATTGTCGGTTTTTTGTTCTGAATAAAAAATTCCCCGCAATAGTCTATAGACTTGGAACTATAGACAGAAACTCCCATTGCCTTGGCAATAATAACCGGGTCTACGGGGATCGCGTTATTCCAGTACGCGGACAAAGCTGATTCGGCGCTCTGAGCATGGTCTAAACTGTATCTCATTTCTTGTTTCTACCATATTTGTTGAAAAAAAACCATAAGTACTGTATATGTTGTTTGTATAGAAATTGAATTTTATAAAAGGAAAAACATATGAGCATCGACCCCCTCGTTTTGAACTGTGCAACGGATGGAATTATTCTCGCCAAGCACGGCGGTATCTTGGAAAATGCGTGCTGGGATGAGGTTAGGCGTGGCAATGTCATTCACACTCATGAATACCCATTGTGTCAGCGGTTTGAAATCAAGCCGGAATTGTTGGTTAATTCCGAGCCTACGAATGGTGCGGAGACGGGCAGCTAGAGCTAAGCTGAAAGGCTTGAAAGGACAGATTAGATATGATGAGTGTTGAAGAGTCTGTCGTTATCCAAATCAATATTCGATCTAAGACTAAGATAGACGTCGAAACACTTACAGATATTCTGAGCGGGAAAGTTGATGAAGACAACCATATTTGTTGTATTCATCCCCTCATGACTGAAGTCCCTATGTCTTGTTTGCAGCGATTATTTGAGAAATATCCAAATTGCCATAGTGTATTATGTGAGTATTTTCAGAAAATGCCAGAATCATATCGAAACGAATGTTTTCAGGTTTTAGAAAAATTAAAAAAGAGGAAATAATGAAAATTTCAATGAAAAACGGCGATGTTATCGTCAACGGAAAATCATACAAAGGCACAAATATTGTTGTTACAAACGACCGCGTCATTATTGATGGAGTAGAGCAGGGCGATAGCTACAAAGATCAGAAAATTTCTGTAGTTGTGAACGGAACTGTTGAGTCTATGTCGTTGTCTGGAGCAGACCTGAACATCAACGGCAATGTGTTTACGGTGAATGTTGAGGGCGGAAACGTGAAATGTGAAGAAATTCTGGGCAACGTCAATGTCGTGAACGGGAATATCAAGTGTAAAAGCATTGAAGGCAATGTTCAGGCTGTGAATTCGAATGTTTCGAAGTTTTGAATGGCGATGAGAACTCTGAACTACAGCCGCCTCAGTCAAACAAGCAAGACAGCAATCACGGCAGCCTACCTACGCGGCGAACTGACAGAACGAAAGCGTCTCCGCACCATGCCTCGTGACCCAGAGAAGAGCAAATTTCTGGCTCGAATAGCATCTGCAAGAATCAGAAAACATCCAATTCGAAAAAATAAGGATGGCACATATTATATTTTTTGTGTGTCTGAAAACTGAGTTTTTAATCAATGGATAGAATGTTAGTTGTTGAAAAAAGATGAAAAAAGTGTTATATAAAACACAACATAAACACAAAAAACAAGAAAATTATGAAAGACATCGAGTATTATACAAAACAGCGGACTAAATTCAAATTCAAGTGCAAATGCGGATTCAAAACCACGAATCGTGCCTTGCAGATAGAGTATTGTCAAAACTGTGGAAGGACTGTTTACGACGAATACAGACAGGCGCAGTCCAGCTATTACAGATCGGCCTGGCACGAAACCGAAACCAAGAACGCGGAGTTTTGCAAAGACCAGTGCGAAAAGCTCGGCATCAAGCCAGGGACTGTGCTCCAAATCAAAGCCTCAGATCTCATCGAGTTGTTAAGCCAAGCCGCGAATGGAAGGCTTGAAGTTGTCAACAGTCGCTTTGAGCAGGCTTTCAGTGATTCGAAGCTAGCCCCCATTGACGTGAACCCACAAAAGTAGAGACAAGATCATGGAAACAAAATGTAGAATCTGCAATACAATAATTCCACCTCATCACGCACGAGTTTCCAATCAAGACTTCTCGGTTTGCCTGCAATGCGAAAACCATGAAACGCTTGTGTACGTAGTTGAGCTTGATGGGTCTTTTTTGTTCGAAAAAGAGCTTTCGAACATTATTCCTCTCTTGGAAGAAATGGAGGATGATTCTTCATACCATATTTCGAGAAAAATAATGAAAACCATCAAATATCTTGCACTACCAGAGTTTATTGGCTTCTAATTGAATGGTGTAAAAATTATGAGTAATCACAACAGTTGGAACGATCTTTTAGAAATATACAAGCCGTTCATGAACAAGACCGTCAAAGATAAGATGGGCAAAAAATACTTTTTTGAAGGTTTGGTCTGTGCGGCAGACGGCTACTACTATTTACTGACAAGCATTGATGAAGGTGTTTCGACGCTGGAAACATGTTCGACATTTTTGTTTGATGAATACACACTAATATAGGGAAATACAAAAATGAGCAAAATAAAAGTTAAGGTTCGTGAGGATCAGTACGACAGGAGCGCAAGGATCACGCCTGTGGGTTTTTGGGCCGAAGCTGTGACCGTTCATCAGGACCACGCCTTTGCCAGCGAGGACTGGAGGGAACCAGAAATTTCCTGGTCGTGCGGTGGAGTTGAGCAGGGCACGAATTCTTTGGATGCTTCGGAAAACTTGATCGAGGCTTTGAAGCTAGCCCAGAAAATCTACCTGCTTTGGAAAGAAGACAAAAGTGCGATGTGCTACGCTACTCCTAAGGAGAGCTAGTACAACAACTCAAGTTTTTAGATAACCGTCAATTAAGGCCCGGATAAATTCTGGGTCTTTTTTTTGATTTTTGTGACTATAAAAAAATAAAAATTCAAGCTTGTGAAAAACTAGCCTCAACATATCCTTATCTCATTGTATTTTTTACTTTGTGGAATTTTTCCATAACATTTTTTATCTGTATGCAGATAAGGAGACTATCATGAAGGTTTTTTCTTCTCGTGAAGTGGTACGAAATGAAGCTATTGTTATTTTCAAGAATGGCAAAGTGCGTTGTGAAGGTCCACAGAATTGTCGCAAAACATTTGGAGCAACCAAAGCAACGGCGATGATTCACGAATTGATGGGAGAAGAGCGCTTTGGTGTCTCCGCAGGAGTCTCCGGGCGATAATTTTAACAGCCGCAAATTTTGCGGCTTTTTATTTTTTAAAATCAAAAAATGTTTTTGATTAATTCCTGGTTCTATTATCAATATATGTATTATTTCAATTAATTTTTGTTTTAATTTTTCAAAATGTCAGATTAGGAGATGCTCATGAGTAAGTGTGTGTGTGAAGGCAATTGGCGCGAGCTGGTCAAGGACTATGAGCCGCATTTTGGCAAGACTGTCGAAGACAAGGATGGAAATCGATTTGTTTTTGAAGGCCTGCTTTGGGCGGCTGATGACTATTATTTCGTACTTACACGGAATAAAAACGTCCCCATGTTTGAAACCTGTTGCTGGGATCTTTTTCGAAACTATAAAATTGTTGAGTAGCGCAAATTCTAATCAAATTTAACCGACACTTGTGTCGGTTTTTTTGTTTTTAAGAACAGAAAAGATATGCAGAGAAATAGCTGAAACTATCTCTCTGCATCATGCGTCGTTAAAATATGTACCTATTATTTATATACACTGATCCCGTTAGCAGCCATTGCTACGTTGCTAAACTGAATCAAATGCTTTTTTTCCATCCAGGTCTTAGTTCCAAGATGAAGCATCCATCTCATAATGTCTTCCATCGTCTTGCAATCTTTGAGATCAATGCAGTACTTGTATTTAACATTTATGACAATGTCTTTTTTCCGAGCGTAGATAACTTTGTCTAAAGATTCCGGCAAGGAGATGTCGGCAGCACAAACAAGAGTAGCTGATTCTGTCATTTTTTTTATTCCTCATAAATTTATGTGTTTTGGTGTTGATCAATGCTTTCATAATGTTCTTTCGGGTATTTAAATTTTTTATAATAAAAAACCCCGAATAAATCGGGGCTATGCAAAATTCTACAACTCAAACCGAATCAAAAACTATACATCCTGAGCGCGGTCGCTAAACAAAGACAAATTAACCGTAAGAGCGTTAATACTCTTTTCTTTTCTCCTCAAATTAATTCAAATCAGGTTCAACTCGAAACCTTCAAAAGTTCCACAAACTCAGCAGCCTGTTTCGATGTGTCAAAATGAAAGGATAACGGACTATTAAAATCTCGTTCTCCTTTTACCCGAACACAGGTCATGTCATAGTAGCCGCGATCAATAAACCATTCCCAGGCTCGACCACGCTTGTCCCTAAAATCTTCATACATGTATATTATCCTTACGTATTAACGGTAAATGTTTTCTGACTTTCGGACCAATTCAAGCCGCCATGCATGTATGCCTGTCCGGTGCCAGTATTTAGCCAAGACAGCGTGAATTCAAGCTCAAGCCAAGTCTTGGCCTCGCCATTGTCTTCCCACTTCCCGACCTTGCAAAACCCGCCACGAAGCTCAATGGTGTCGGACCTCATGCAAAGTTTGCCGATGGCTTCGTAGAACTTAGATCTGATTTCATCAACCAGGTGCGAATACTCGGGGCTACGCTCGATCTTCTCAAACGCTTCTTTAACGGACTCGTGCCCGATTTCAGTTACGCGAATCATAACAACTCCGAACTTGCCTAAAGCAAGCAGTTTTATTTGTAAAAATGATGAATATCAGATTCTTCATCGTAGCAAAAAACATAACCTTTATTAAACCCGCAAAAACAGTTTTTGCAATGTGTTCCAGTCATTTCGAAAAAACATTGTTCCGATATCTGTATAGCCGGGTTATGAAAACATGTTTCTGAACCATATGACAAATCGTCATACTCGGTTATTTCCTGAACGAAACAGGCGTCAAAATCAACACATGTTCCTATTTTTTTCATAGCGTTTATTTTTCCAATAGTTTCGTAAACCAGCCGGAATTTACGGCATAATGCAAGCATGTCCAACGACACGACTTGGTAAAGCCAGTTTTGTATTGATGAAAATGTCCAAAATACCAAAGACTCGGCCTATATTCTTCGAGAATGAAATTCAGAAAATCAATGGTCGAATCCTTGACCTTCCCTGAATGCCTGGCCTTGCCTAGTTCTTCGATAAAGACAGCAGGGGCGGTGTGTGAAACCACGATGTCAATTTTCTTGTTGAGACTAGCCACAACTTCTTCCATATAACGAAAATCGCGCATGGTCGGAAGTTCGTCTCGCCACCAATCAGAACCTTCGACTCGTTTGTGTTTGTCGATGCTGTCTGCGCCACCGAAAAAAAGCACGGTTCTTCCGTCTGGGAGGGTCAGGACACTGCCTCGACGATGATAGAAGACATTGGGACCAACAAATTCGTGAGGCCCGTCAGGGTCGATTTTAAGCCGGTTCTGGATGTCTTCATGGTGTTCGTGGTTTCCGTCGCACCAATGCACGACACACTCCTTGTTTTTCAGCGCATACTGATTGAAACGACGTCGATCATAGTCTAGTTCCGAGATCCTCTTGCCGTGCCAATGCGGGAACCAGCCGAAATCACCACAGGCTAGAATCCCGTCAGGGTGCTTTTTATTGATGAGCTTGTTAAGCGCCCCGAACTCACCGTGTAGGTCGCCAACAACGTAGTAGTTCATGTTTTTTAAGCCTCGTTTCGATTTTAGTAAAAATATTTCAAATTTCAGGATCTGGCAATAGTGCTGGAGCGTTGTAAATCGGCATCCAATGACTAATTAGTCTTGCTTTTGCCGCGTCACGCAAGACAGTTCCTGCATCGCTTAATGACTTATGTCCATCGTGAAACCTGATAATAACATCGATTTCATTAGGACTTGTGTCGCACTTTGGCAAATACTGCTCAGTACAAGCCCATCCTTTGACCTTTACGGGGTAAATATATTTAGGCATATCTAGTCCTCTATTAATAACATAAATGAAAAATATTGCAAACAATACTTAAAAAGTTAATGTCAATATTGTTTTTGTATTAGCCTCGGAAGTCAACAAAAAATGAAATATGAGGTTGTTCGTGTCTTGTTCGGGTTGACTTATCATGAAACGGGAAGACCAAAAAAACCGCCAATCATATCTTTTTATGATTGGCGGTTTTATACGCTGAAAAATTTGTCTTTTTTAGATAACAATATGTTGTCTTGTCAGAGGCTTGCCTTTAACTTCTGGAAGCCTGCGAGAGTCATATCTCCAAATACATTCGAGTCGTATTCTGGACCATCGTCATCACAATAAACAATTTCGCATAAATACGATTGAAACTCGTCGATAGCGCCCCCAAATGCAAGTTTTGACGTACTCCCACGGTTGAAACGCGTGGGATTCTTGGAAGCATAGAACTTACGCGTTGATACACTCAACTCGCAGGGGTTCTATTCGGGCCAAGCTACTTAGGGCCACGTCGGGGCCATCTACGCAAGCGCGGTCACTTCTGAGATTTAGAGAGACTGCCTTACGATACTTTGGTATGCACTGGCTGTGGTCAAGTCTGAAAACAGGGGGAAGTTCGATGCTCTCATCGTTTTTCCATAACATCATGAAACCTGCTTTCGCGTCGCGGTGCGCGACATATCCACAGCTCGTACATCTAAATTCCCTGCCTTTCGGCTTGTGCGTATTCCCGCACACAGGGCAATTACTACTGGTGCCGCGTTCGTTGACGAAAACGGTTGCGATTCCAGCTTCGGCGGCTTTGTAGGTAAGGTATTGCTTGATCCTTCCCGTCTCCATCTGCGAAACCTTTTGTCTCGCAACCCGGTTCAGCCGCCGCTTTTTCTTCGTATTCTTCTCAACTCCTGCCGGATTACCGATAACGAGTTTCGAAACCTGATGGGTCTTGCACCAATTAATGACTTTTCTCGTGCCTTGATGCAGAAGGTCGCGGACCTGGTCATCCACCTTGTTCCGAAGCCTTGCCTTGGCTTTCAGCAACCGCTTGTATCTTCGACTGCCTTTCTTGCATCGCGACAAGGCTTTACTGAACCAGGCCAGTGCCTGATTTCGCCCCTGCTTACGACTCCGGACTTCGCGTCCGGACACAATCAGACCATCACCAAGCTCCGTCACAACCGCAGCGGGATGGATCTCGCCAATGTCGACTCCGGCCCGAATCCCTGGAGCTGACTCCTCACAATCAACGCTATGCGTACAGATCAGCACATACCGGTCTTTCTTCCAGGCTATCTCGCATGTTCTGATCTCAATATCCGGGATGACGGGCAATACGATACGAGACCTGGCAAACAGAGTCAGGACAAGATTATGTTTCCGACTCTGCTTGATCGCCTTCTGCTTGAACGGAATTGAAACATACTTCTTCACTCTCCACGGATATCTCGTCTTCAACCCCATCCGTCTATTCTGGGCGCAAGTGAGCCTATTTGCGCAGAACCGGTCCACGATAGCTTGTATGGTCTGACTGTGAAGCCTGAACTGTTTCTTGACTTGCTTCTGCAACCACGACTTCGATGCCCAATCACGGTTTTCGATCCAGAACGTTCTTGCAAGCTCAACAACAGTATTCCAGCACCGCGCACACTCAATTTGAGTCTCACGGAGTCGGTTACTATCTTCCTGAGAAAGACGAAGAACTGTTTTTCTGGACTTAATCAATATTATTATGATCCTCTAGTTATATAGTTATAACATATTTACAGCACAATACTCATTCTTGTCAAGTGTGTGGATAATTAAACAAGGATATGATAAAAAACGCTTTCATCCCACGGTTAAAACGCGTGGGCTTTCCCGCTTTGATGTCGTAATAAAAACAGACAGGAGAACACATGACTGATCACGATAAGCCTTATATCATTTACACAAAACCACATGGTCCGTTTGTAGCCACTGTGATTGGAACAGGCTTTGATCTTCTCGAATCTCACTTTAATGAAATCAAGAAAGATCTGATTTCCATGAAAGAAAGAATACGAGAAGAGTCAGGTGCTGTTATTTTTGATAATCTAATTTTTCAGAGCGACATAAACAGCTTAAATAGATTTACACTTCTTGCCTACAATAAACACATACTTACGGGTGACCTATACATTGGAAATTACAAGTATGCAGTAAATTGGACCGAAATATATGACCATGCTAACTGGTTTCATATCAACAACATGAAAAAAGGATATCTTCCAAAAAACACCCTCTGTCAGCTCAACGCATTATATAATGATTTTAATATCTGGAGATGTAAAGAGTGTAAAAACAACTGGAAGGATAAGTATGACTTTGAAGATCTGTGCCCATTCTGTGAAAGCGAAAATATCTATATCAACCTTCCAAAACATACGAATTGGGTCGATTTGGCGCGAGATATTGGTTATTATGATGAAGACGAATTAAGGCATGTGACTTCAAGGCTAAGTCATGAAGAGTTACAAAACATTTGTGTGAAGGCTATGAGTGTTTTTAGACAGAATAATGCTGGAACAATGGATGAAAGCCGTGTCTTGAGTTCATTTAATCATAACAATAGGTTAGACAATCTTTACGAAACGATCAAAGAATCTGTAAACACAAAACAACTTCGTCTTTTTCCGAGAAGTGAACATGAGTGGTAGAAGTAAAAGCCTATGAATAAACTATTAAAAAAATCGAATACAAAAAAGGGGTTTTCTGCCCCAGAGCTAGTACTGTGCTCCTTAGTCGCTGGAATGATTATATTCTTTGCTATGCCACACATAAAAGAGTATAAGGCTAAAGCAGAGACGGTCTCTTGTTTCTCTAATATGCAAATTCTCAACAAAGAAATTGCAATGCATATCGAATTACACGGAGCCATCCATTCTATATCAGAACTTGAAAACAAGGATATTGAATGTCCGCGTGGAGGGAAATACGAAATTATATTTCCTGAAAATAAGAACAGATATCCACACGTTGAGTGTTCGCTACATGGGAAAAGCAACAAAAAGAAAAAAACTCAAGTTTCAGAAGGGTTTACGGCTCAACCCGATAACAATTAGTCCCAAGCCCATCAAAGCAAATGACGACGGTAACGGAACGGGTGCAGGGAGCGGCGGCTGAATCGGATTACTCGGTCCTTCGCTTGATCCGATTTTTTTCTTATTAGACCCGCTTGAGATAAGAATAGATACAATGGACTCCGGATCTAAAAACAGCGGGTTGAGCTGGGCCAACTCGACTTGCTGTGTTAGTTCTGGAAGCGTAGGCTCGAAGTCCGGATGGATAGTATTCAGTCCAACCGTATCAATCCCGTCAATAAGCAACGAAGGCGTATGCCTTTCGAATACCTGGATGGATTGACTAGCTCTTTGATTATTTGGTTTTTTGGGGACTGAAGCAACGCCTGAGCCGTGGACAGACTTTATAACCGGTTCATGTTCTTTGTTCACAAGACTGGCCGACTCAAGTCCCCAGTCTTTTAAGCAGATAAAATTTTTTAGCAGATAGCGTCCGACAGTTTGAGAGGCAATAGATTTATTCATCTCAACAAGTCTTGGTTTATCTATTCTGTTTATAGGTAACATGTGTCCATAATGGTATAAACTCTCATGGTTTGTCTTGTAAGATATCGCGCACGCCAGCAAGGATGAAGTAAAAATTGTTGATATAATGTAAATGTGAAAAAACTTGAACAAAGACACCTCTGGCAATTTTTCTAGATCGATTGCTCCTTATTTTTTTTAAAATTTATGGCTAAATATATGTGTGGGAACAATTATAAATTTCGTTGTATTGTTTAGATGTTTTTGTTATGTATTTTTTTATATAAAAAAGAGGACACTTATGTTTTATTACTATGCGCTGTCACCTCATTGAATTCTTAAATTCAATGAGGTAAACTATGAAATTCGAAGATGACTATGATCGAGCCCTAGTACGAGCTGTTATTCAGCCCAAGGAATGGAAGCATCGCAGATGGTACAGAAGGATCAAAACAACTCAGGAGCGCCGCATATCTTGCTCGGAAGAGCATAAGCCTTTTGTGCGAGGCAAAAGAAACTGTCGGAACCTGCCAACCAGTTGGGATGACATTCGTGTCAGTAGACGCGGATACGGCTGGAAAGCCCATAAGAAGTTCAAAAAAAACTGGATGAAAATGGGTGAGTTTCGAGACTTTGAAGAAATCGTGAACAAAGAAAAAGAAAAAATAACTAAACGATATTCTGCTCTTATTTACTAAAAACTACAAAAGCTCCTGGAAAATCCCGGAGCTTTTGTAGTTTTGGATTTGAAAATTGTGGCGAATAATCAGCCAAAACATCGGCCAAAAAAACTACTACAAAATTAATAACTGAGTGGTTTTATTCAATTTTTTGAAACATGATGATCGGCCACAGATTGCTTTAAATGTGAATGGGGATCGATCATACATCCATGAGCGCTATTGCCGGATCAAGATTTAAAATTATTTTTTCCCGTAGTTTGTGTATAAAGGAGAAATTATGCACGACTACGATTTTCTAATTAAAAAATATAGAGCCGACAACGGCGACGTACCTCTTCAAAACGCATTGTTCATGTGGAACTCACCAGCAGATCAAAAGGAATGTAGGATTGTTGTTGTAGATTATACAAAATACAAGGGTGAACTGCCATTTTTTTCGATGTGTCACGGCGCATGTTGGGAATATTGGAGAAAACTTGAACCTGAAAAGCTATTGTCGGAGCTATTTATCGAGGGCTATCATTTGATTTGTCGAGAGGGAATCCCAGTAGAGAAAATCCACGAAGCCTTTTGTGTTGTTCCAGAATACAGAAACTCTCTTGCTTCAGACTTTCGAATACTGAAACCAGAAGATGTACTGGATGCTATGTTGGGTCAGGGATAGGAACTACTCCTTTTCTTCTTTTCATTTTTCGAATTGATTGATATATATTTGATCAAGACAATGAAAAACGAAGGAGAGAACTAATGGAAGCAGGGCTTAATTCTAGCACCAATGACTTGGCTGAATACACGTTTATCTGGAATTCAGAGGCGTGGGGCATAACACAAAAATCTCTTAAAAATTTGAGAAACGAGCTATCTCTTCGGATCAAAAACGAAACTTGTGTTGTCCAGGTTGAGACCAACCCCTTGGTTTGCGGATACTTCATAGTGGACAAGACAAAAAGAGAAGTTGCCTTCACTGGAGACGGGTTTCGGATGGATAGAGGAGGGGAGGGTGGTGCCGGATTTAAAACGGTCGAGAAACTTTTTCGTATCTTTAGTTTAGGCCCAGATATGGAACTCGACTGTAGTGAAGCCATCAAGACCGTGATGAACTCCAGTTATGGCCGGGAAGTCAGCGACGAAGGCCTTCACGAACTGACTAAAGCCACCATTAAGGCAGAATTTTTAAAGATTTTTGACGAACTGGAATTCTTTGTTCTACATGACAAAAACCCAGAGTACATCCGCTGAAAACAACTAAAAATCTCAATTGCCAGATACGAGAAGGCCCGGAATTTCAACACTCCGGGCCTTCCTTGTTTTTACTGATTAAACCTTGAATTTTCCAACAAGCTCACTCAAGCCACGCGCCAAATCACTCAACTCCTGGGAGTTTGTCTTCACCGATTCAGCAGACCCGGAAATATCGCGTGAAGCCATGTTTACGGAAGCCACTTCTTTTGAAATACTCTGTGTTGCCTGCTCAGCTTGAGCTACGTTCTGATTCACTTCCTGCACGCCCATTGAACCCTGCCCGACATTGTCAGCGATATCGCGAGTAGTCACAGACTGCTCTTCAACTGCGGTAGCGATGGTTCCAACGATGCTGTCAACTTCATCGATAACCTGAGTAACGTTTTGAATGTCCTGAACAGTTTCTTGCGTTATGCTCTGAACACCTTGAATCTTGAGTCGAATCTCATTCGTGGCCCTAGATGTTTGAAGCGCCAGCTCCTTAATTTCGTTCGCCACAACAGCAAAGCCTCGGCCAGCCTCTCCGGCTCTAGCGGCTTCAATGGTAGCATTGAGCGCGAGCAGGTTGGTCTGAGAAGAGATTGCCGAAATCGCGTCTGTGACGGCTCCAATGTCTTTTGCAGCTACTCCCAGCGTATTTACACGAGAACTAGCCTCAGTCGCGTTATGGACAGCAGACTCGGTAACGTGCTTTGCCTTTGCGGCCTGTTGAGCAATGTCGGTGATAGTGACGGTCATCTCTTCTGCGGCTGTTGCTACAGTACTCAAATTCACAGTCAGTTCTTCCATGGCAGACGCAACGGAATTCATATTTGCGCTCATCTGCTCAGTGGCGGCAGCAACACCAGTTGAACGCTGTGTCATATCGTCAGAAGAGGAATGTAGAACAGAAGACAACCCCAAAAGATTCTCGGAAGAAGAACTAACATGCTTTGAACTTCCAATCACTTGAACAATAATCTGGTGTACTTGTCCAATAAACTGATTGAACCATTCGGCAAGTTCTTGTGTTTCTGTCCCGGACTGATCATGAAGCCTTGCTGTAAGGTCTCCCTCACCCTGAGCGATGTCTCTAAGCATGGAGATCATGCGCTTAATCGGCTTGATAATGGATTGAGACAAAATATATGAAATAGGCAACACCAAAACAATGAATCCAATACCGACTGACAGTAACACTGTATTTAACGCCCTAGAGTCCGACTCGCTTAAATTGGCCGCTATTTTGGCTTGTTCGTCAGCAATGTTGTCCACATAAACGCCGGTTCCAATCCACATATCTGTTCCGGGGATCATTTCTGCATATCCAATTTTAGGCTGATCGCCCTTGTTTGGCTTAGCAAAGATATATTCGACAAAACCTCCACCATTTTGTGCGGCGGCATTTAATTCTTGAACAAAAAACTTGCCATTAGCGTCTTTCGCTTGAGCCAAGTCCTTTCCTTCAGTTTCGGGCTTTGCTGGCAAAATCATGTTTACCGTATTCTTGTAAACGAAAAAATATCCAGACTTATCGTCTTCAAAACGGATATCGTTCACAAGTTTTTTAATTGTAGCCACCTGCTCTTGTGTGTTGTGGATTCCCTGAATCGCAGCACTGGCACTAATAGCCATTGAATGTGTTGCAATCTTGATTTTGTCCTTCTGGTCAGCATTCATGATTTCGCCGACCAAAGAAATTACACGGGCTTCTGTTTGCTTGGAATGATAGACAAAAAATGCCGTTACAGCCACAGTAAACATAACCATAAAAGCGACAAGCAACATCAGTCTGCCTTTAATGCCAACATTGATCTTCATGTAAACGTCTCTTGAATTGTAAAATTGTTAGAAAACGAGCCGTGTCCTTCACGGTTTATACTCTTGTGTCAATCCAGTTTTTGATTATCTAAAATTAAAACCGCAACCTATGTTGTGTTTGTAATAGCTTAAATTTTTTGAATAAATCCAAAAATTGCGTTAAACTTAATCCTGTCTCCTTCACGCAAAATTTGCTTTGCGTTAGGCAAGACCATCATTGGAATATCGTTTTCTCGTCCTGTTATGGCTAAATGACAAGACGCTCCACCAACTTCCAATAAAACAGCGATTCGACCCTGGCTTGCTCTGCGGCTAAAAGCCATGGATGGATAATTCTCCGGTTCACCATTCTCATAAACAAGGATGAGCCATTCATCTTTATTCGCAACATATTCTTGCGAAGCCTGCGCGAAAACAACACGACCCGTTATTTCTGGATGACTAAGCAAGCTCTGACATCGAATCATTTGTTCCGGCATGTTAGGCACCAATCAATAAAAAGTAGTTTTTGCCATCTTTCATTACCATGAACGAGATTTTTCCCAATTCGGCCTTCGAAATGTTTTCAACAACAAAAATAAGATCGGCTTCATTACTTAAAACAGAGCATGGTTCGACGATGTCGACAACATAATCAAGAATCTTCCCGATAATGCCCGACTGGGTTTTGCGACACTCGGTCATGACCTGGTCTTCGGATAAGTTAATGTCGGAAACAACTTCTCCTTTGCGCTTCGTGAGCCTTTCGAGGATGTCAAAAGCAACGATTCCCGCAACTCGATTCATGGCCCGATATTCTCCAGTGATAAGAGATCTGTCAAAATCAATGCCGGTGGCTAACATCCAATCAGAGTGATCGCGACAATCATTGTTCATTTTAAAGTCATGGGGAGCGACGTTTTTCCATTTTCCGGACAGAAAAAATAATCCCGGCCTTTTAAGCGCCCATCGTTCAAATGGAACGCGGGGGACCTCAACTGTCTTCTCCTGCCCTTCGAATTGGTACGACAGCAAAAAAACATCGTGACCGGCCTGCTGGCGGACTTGCTCGCGCCACTCGTCGATACTCGCGTCAAAATCAGTCTCATGCTCACTTGTTGTCATCGCAGACGAAGATGTCTCTGTCATGGGTTCAAGAGCACTCGTGCTTTCGTGTAGCGAAATGTCGTCTTCGTTATCGTCCTTTATTCCCGAATCAGCTCCGGTCTCATCGATGCTCGGCGCAAGGAAGTCGAGGACTTCGTCAATTTCAATTTCTCGGTACAAATTGTCTTCAAGGTGTTGAATAACGTCGGTTGGTTGAAGGAAATACGGACAATCAATAATTTCTCCCACAATCAAAAACTCGTCGTGAACACTTTTCTGCTTATCTTTCTGAATCCATTCTCTGATTTCGGAATGATTTTTCAATTCCATCGAATCAAAAACATAAAAATTCTCAAGATCTGCCCATTTGTGCTGTAACCGACCTGCGATATATGATTTTGTGTATTTTATTCTTTCGGCACCAAAAACTTCTGGGAACCTGGATCGATAATAAAGGTCATCCTGCATCTTTCGCATTGCCGTTGTGACGTTTACATAAGACTCGACACGGACTCGCTTTTTCCCGACAAGAATGTGGTCATAGACCTCTCCAAGCTCTTGAACATAGTCTGCGTCGTCTTCGTTACTAGAGCTTCCACGAAGCATGGCTTCCATCTCATCCAGAGATATTCCAACATGTCCTTCGCGGATCATCTCCACTGCACGGGTCCATTCGCCAGACAACATGAGTTCACGGGCGTATTCAATTACACCGTTATCAGTAAAAGAAAAGCAGGCTGTACTAATTCTCGACATAACGGTCTCCTGTGAAAATAACATCGTTCTCAATACTACCCACCCAGCTTTCATCCAACATGCTGTCGATATAGCGTAGAACATCCCTGAGTGACGACGACTCACCAGAAAATGCCCGGATGAACTCGATTCTCATTTTGTACAATGGCGTATCCTTACCCTTTCTGCGTATAGCCAAACAACCATAGCAGCCCAACCTGCTGACATAGATCTGATGATTTTTGAGATCAAACCTCGATAACATAGATGCGAACATAAGCATATATTCATGGGCTTGCTTCGTACGGACGCCTTCGATCCTTTTCTGCGCCGTCTTATCAATTTCCAGGACGACAAGGTTTGCGTCTTGAATAGAAATAAATTTATTGTTCATCTTATTTAATCCCCCCGTCTCTAACTTTCTTCGACATCTTCGCGATGCCATTCATCACCACCGCAACCAATGCAGCGATACCAGTCCAGATCTTCTTCAGACAGGGCTGACGTAAAGTTCGCAAGGCCACACTCGTTACAAACCCAATGCCAATCTTTGGCTTTAACCCTTATGTCTGCGACATATCCGTTTTCATCAAGAACAAGACCTGTAATTTCGTCTGTTTTTACAGTTTTCCCGTTACAAGAAATGGTAGCAGGCATGAATTCGATGCCAATATTATTATTCATATGAATCTCTTTTTTTATTAGCGAAATTGCTTTGTTTTCTAATGTGTGTTATACCACAAACACTAAATAAATGCAAATCCGGAGGAGCAATGGAAGAAGCGGAAAAAACTAAATATATGACCGTATGTAAGCATGAAAAAACAAGATTTTATCATGGGTGCGTGTACTATAATCATCCAACGCCAAGTGGAATAGATCGCCATTTGCTTGCAATAAGCACTACACAGGGATTTGAGACCGAGTTTGAAGCAGGGGAATTTATGAACAATAATTTCCCGGAACTCGACCCAATCGAACTGAAAAGACTAAGCAAGAAAAACAATTTTAAAAATATGCCAGAATTTAAAAGCGGACAAAATATAGTTCTACTGAGCTATAATCATTTTTCAAAAAATCCAGAATCAAAACGCAAGCTTCCAATTATCGGAATTTACGAAAATCAGGCTTGGAAAAAGATAAAACTTGGGATTGAACAGTTAAGAATATTGAAAGCACAAGGAAAAATTGAGATTGATACAGTTAATGACGATCCCGAATTGTCGTGTGTGTATACAACATACGTCGTGGTTTGATGATGCAAAGCAAAAAATCGAAAAATGCCAAAAGAAAAGAGGCAAGACAAGCTAAACGTATTGCCAAACAAAAAATGATGCAAGGCATACGAGACCCGGAACCAATGACTTTCAAGGAATTTTGTTATGCATTTTTCGTTTTGGTGCGGGCAATATTTAGCCTCAAATGACAAGATTCACAGAATTAGAAACAAAACAAATGAGGAAAATTTACAATAATGGGCGAGGAACTATTTACACAACAAGTATCAGATACGGTTTTATCAATACTGATTGGAGCATTTCTTTGTTATGTCATATACGCAAAGCGAATCAGTCATCCCGTAGACTATGGAAGAAGATGTCTTGCGTTTATGGTTTTATTCATGTCTATCGCAGCGTTGCCAAAATATTTTACGTTTCACGATAACAGTTTTTTATTTATGTTCGTCGCGGGCAATCTTCTATATGGTGGACTTTCTTTTTGGATTGGCTTGTTTTTCGGAATTCTTATTGATCGATATAAAAAAACGAAATCCATTCCGCTGAACCGAAAAATAAAAAATAATATAAATTAAATTGCTATTTCAATCCCAAAAAAGGAGTATTTTTAGAACTGAAGAGGTGAATAATGATGAAAAAAATAATATTAACTCTAATTTTTATACTTATTACAGCACAAGTGTTTGCCGCCAGTAATCCAGTATTAAAAACAGAAAATTTCGATTCCGACGACCAAGCCAAAGAATACTTTTATGTAAAGCTTCCTGTAGAAATAAATTATCAAGGAGAAAAAGTCTTTGCTGACAAAGACACGCCATTAGTCGTCGAAGACAGATTTAAGTGGAAGTCGGCTGTCGACTACAATTCCTGCTCTAATCAATGCGGATCTGGTAATTTTGCCATTACCTACTCCTGCGAAAAATCTGTGCTGTACGGAAAAGAAGTTGTCTCTGATGATCTGTGTGTAGCCAAAATTGGAGCAAAACCAACACTACCCGGCCCGACTTGTGTTAGTTGGAATGATTGCGGTCAAAACTATCAATATTCGGAGTGGAGTGCCTGTGAAGGAGATTCAACGTCCAACAGAGAGGCGATTTGCGTAGATCAAGATGAAAATCCACTTCCCATGGACGCTTGTGCTTCACTAGAAAAAGAAGATGTCATTCGCGAGTGTTCCTATCTGACCTCCTGTAAAGATGTCTTGGTTACAAACCCTGCGGCAAACTCTGGCTTCTACCCGCTTTCTCCAGATTCAGAAAACATTTACAATATCTACTGCGAAATGGAAACAGAGGGAGGCGGTTGGATTGTTTTAGGATATTCTGGCGGCTCTGCGAGTTCGAACCTTACTAGCTCTCCATTACCAGGAGTTAAGGGTTATATTAATGATTTAATAATGAGAAAATTCGCTGCCAACGCAGATCAGGTTATGTTTAAAAGAATGGATGTTGTTCAATACATAATGTCTGTACCCGGATCACACCCTATTCAGCAACTTAAAGTAGGGAATCAAATGATGCGAGTTGGGACAAACCACACATTTTGGACAAGTCCTCAAGGGATCGTAACCAGTACCAGATTTAGCCGTAGTTGCGGTGGAGGCGGATCATACGCAGGCGGTGTCTTTATGTGGGCTTGTGGCAATGAATCTGGAATCCATACATTTTCGTCATCTTCACAATGGGCTTACAATGGCGGAAGTTTTCAATCAGCGTTAATGATAAGATAGCTAGAGACAAAAGTTTGCTTATATGTTAGATTGCGTTTCTACAAATAGCCAAAAGGAGTTGTCATGGTTAAAATATATGTTGACGGAAAAGACTTGTCGGTCGACGAAGCTCTTAAAGCCCTCGACCAGGACAAAGTATTTCAAGGTTGTTGTAAGGTCACTGTCCTCGATCTCATTAATGCTTTACGCGAGAGTAGAAAAGCAGCAAAAACAATTTGGAATGCTTCTCGGGAGATGATCCCGGAAAAAGCATTTCGTGAAATCAAGGTTAGATACAAGGATGAGTTCGATAGTTTGGATATTATCCCAGAGTAGTTAGTTATACTTATAAGTTATGGAGTAAGCTTAACATGCCTAAATATACAACATACACAGTTTTGTTGGCTGACGGCACGGTTGGTGAAATCAGGAGTTCAAGTCTGAAACATCCCGGCCAGCCTTGGGTTAAGAGAAAGTTAGAGTCAGTCTTTACGACGAAAACGGAAAACAAAAAACGAAAACAGGAATAGTTGCTGAAGTTTTGGAAAGCAGCGACTTACTCTAATCTACAGAGAGAAAAAATGGATAAAGCTAAAACAACCACATTTGACGATACAAAAATTTCAATCGACAACATTGAACGGTTTCTGCTTTCTGACAAAAAGAAAAATATTCTTGCTATTATCGTTTGTACAACCATGATCCAAGAGTTCGGAAATGTCGTACTTGGCGCGTATTCCGGCTACGCCGGGGGCGGAGAGTATGAAAGTGGATACTTTTCTATAGACATAGAGAACGCATCCCACGAAATTCTCGATCATTCAGAAATTGAAGACAATGAAGATGTTCACATTTTTGAACAGCTCATTTCTGTTTGCGGTTCTTTTTCAGAAGACGATGATCCGTCTTCATTCAGTAAGACCGGACTTTCTTTGCTAAAAAAAGGAGAAAAACACCCTAACGGCGGCAAAGTTTTTATGGACGAGGAATTTGATGGAGACTTGCTTTCTGAAGTAAGTCAGGAGTGGAAGATCTCGTTGCGATTTGACGACTAATCAGGTCTAAATACGGTATAAAACAGCAGGTACTCAAGATTGAATAAATACACAGCAAAAATCAAACTGTCATACAGGCTCGAAGAACAGGAATTAGGCGATTTGTCTTGGTCTGACAAATTCAACAAATTGCATTCTGATCCAGTTTTTAGTATGGGTATTTCTGATTTTTTGAACTTCGATCTGGAGACGCAAAGAATCTTTGACCCAATTGTTCAAGGCATCGAATGGAACTTCTCCGAGACGGAAGAATGCATCGACGTCATAGCTCTCCTTGGATTCGGAACCGAATCAATTATAGAAGATGACGGATCTGACGAATTCGATGAAGTCATGTGGGAGCTGAAGAATGGATTGGTTCTGATGTATTCTGACCACGACGGTGAAGAATACAATTTTCTTGCTGATCTCGATAACTCTTACGTTGAATCATGGAGTCTGGAATGAAAACTCTTGTTCTTGCCTTGATGTTGATTTTTGGCTTTGCTTTTGTTGGATGTAGCGACAAGCCGGAAACAAGAACTGACAACACAGCATCAGCAAGTGGAAACGGTACTGATGCAGCAACTTCTATAGAAAAACAAAACGAGCAAATTCAAGTAAAGAAAAAAGAACCAGAGCCTGACAAGAAGCAGATTTGTCTTGATGGCCTGGAGCAGCAGAAACAAAGTTATCAAAAACTCTTCGATGAGAAATCATATCTTGAGGCCGCTGATACGTTGCGACCATGCGCCAGAGAATTACAGGATCAGGCCTTGTTAAAGCTGGTGGAAAATGCTGACATCCTTAGATACCAAGATCAGATCAACAATACCAACTCTACGCCTGCGCTGCGACTCAGGGCCATTAATCAGTTGTCAGATAGCTACCCTGAAGCAGGAACAAAGTATCAACAGGTCAAATCAGAACTCGAAGAAATCGTATATTCCAAGTGGGAATACGCTACATATGAAGATGAAATGACATCGAAAAAAACTCGTATCGCCAGGATTGAAAGCAGTAACGAATTCTACCTTGATTTTCCTTACGATGGTCCACAACGAGGAGTTCTCCAAGTCAGAGACCACCCGAGGCACGGCAAAGACATCATAGTAACCGTTCAAAAAGGGCAAATTTTGTGTAGCAGTTATAGTGGATGCCCTATTTTGGCTCGCTTTGACGATAATCAGCCTATAAAATTCACTGGGTCTGAGTCAAATGATTCTGATTCTACTATTGTTTTTATCAACAATTATAGCAAGTTTGTAGACAATCTGATTAAATCCAAAAAGGTTAAAATCTCATTGGGATTCTTTCAAAACGGATCTCACGTTCTAGAGTTTGATGTAGCTGGATTTGATAAAGAACAATACCCGATTTCTGCGAAGAAAAAAAAGAAAAAATAGAAATGCGTGAATATCAAGCAGGGAAATAATTGAGCCATCTCAAGGGGTAAGTATTCGACCATTCCTGGGAAAGACCCCTGATGTTTGGAGTTTTTTTCTATCAGCACCTGTCTTCGTCAATGCCTTATTTAGTGGTAACACATAGTTCATGACATCTTATTTTTTGCCACAAAAATAATTGGATCGCGTCCGGGCGGAGCCACAGATTCTCCGAAACGGGCTCGGTCCACCGCGCTTGATCAGAACGTGCTTTCCTTATTCTGTACCATGTATTGTCAAAATTCGAATCGTTCTCATTTATTCTGGCCGACAGACTTGACTTTATCCGTGCATGTGTTAAAAAATACCTTTCCCGAATCGATATTGCATATGTATTGATTTTTTTTTAAGTATAACAAATTATCAAAAGGAGGTTTTTATGAAGCGCTTTCGGTAGGTTGATATTCTAAAAATGCGTCCTCCATGACTTGTGATGATTTTGGTTTGGCTAAGGCTTGAATTAAATATCATCTACAACTTACATGAGGATACGCATATGTTTACTATTACATCTTGGCATGAGGCCCGGCAGTTCCAAAAAGACCTGATTTTTCTTATTAGACAATTTCGAATCAAGGGAATTAATATGTCTTCCCTGATTCAAGAGTTCTGTCTGAAGTGGCGTGGAAAGAAAGTTGGATTTCCAGAAGCATTGGATAGACATTATTTTAGTCAGATTTTTCGACACTGGCACATTGCTATGTCTGAACTCCGAGGCAAGACGCGGGAACAAATTGAAATCCCGGCCTCAAACAACATGCCGAATCAGGACGAGATCGATAAGATCAAGACCGTGCTGTTGAAGTCGAAAGAGGAGGGCAGTCATGCATAAAATGTATGTGCTCATCCGAGACGATCTGTCCCCCAGTCAAAAAGCAGTGCAAGCCGGGCATGCGCTTGCAGAATTTCTTATGCGGGGGCCACGACATCAATGGACGAACGGGACTTTGATTTATCTTCGGGCCAAAAATGAGAACCATTTGAAAAAGTGGGCTCAAAGACTCGAAGACCAAAAACTGGGGTATTCTTTATTCAGAGAAAGAGATTTGGGTGGTGAAATAACGGCATTGGCTGCAACCACTAACAATCCCCAGATTTTTAAAAGCTTGCGGTTAATGTGATCGGCTCTTTAGCCAAGGGGTGAAGGCAGGCGACTCTAAATCGCTGACTCGTGGGTTCGATTCCCACAAGGGCCACCATCGTTTATTCATGGCCTCTGCTTCGTGCAGGGGCCATTTTTTTTGTGAATCAAAAACTTGACCTTTTTTATCCGAAGTGGAAAAAGCGGCGTCCCCACTCACAAAGGAGAACTTATGACCAAGAAACTTCCGCAAGGCTTCAAGAGCCCGACGTTTATATATCTCGCGTCCATGATTGCTGACAGGCTCAAAAAGGATAACGCAAAAAAAACATTTGCTTATGAGTTGTCTCTCTCTGACTATTTAAGCTTTTGGCCAGAGAAGTTTAGACCTGGCATAGAGAAAGAACTTCAACAATCGCTTAAGTCATTTAAAGCTATGTCTATTTCGTTGACAGCAGGAGAAGAGCTTTCGTCCTCTTCTGTTTTTGATTTATTTGAGTATGACAAAGATGACAAAACAATCGTTTTTTCTTTAAACGAAGTCGCGCACATGTTTCAGAACGAAACAAGGCAAGCTTTTGAGTCTATTCTTCCTTCGGCAACAAGTTCTGTTTATAACTAAAAAGGAGTCACTCACTGAGTGACCCCTACATTATTCTTGATATTTGTATCGACTATCTTTGCCTCAATTCTGCGACCTTGATCACCAACTCGTCGTAAGCCTCTTCGAAACTGTCATATCTATGAAAAGGAAAACAGTATATCGAAGAATTGCCTCCGCAGTCGTAATCAACGTCAATCTCTAACCCATAATTCCGGATATAAATCGTGATAGGCCATCCTGACGAAGTTTCATACTTATTATAAACAAATGCCCAAGAAGAATACTCTTCTTTTTCTTCAATAGAATCAGAGGCATAAGAAAAAACAGAAGGCTTGTAGACAAAGCCTTCTCGTTCAATGTGGGTCAACACATCCTGCGTGAAAAAACGATGTGCGTCTGAACCTAAGGAGTCCTTTGTATTATGTAGTGATCTCATATTTTTTCCAATTTTGTTCTAGCAACAATAAAACATGCGTACAAGCATATCTTCAAGCTTCTTGCCCTGCGGTGTAAGTTCATACAAGCCGTGAATCTGAAATTCAAATTCCTCGGGTTCGCTTCCGCTCATGAGTTCGGTATTGGCAAACACCGACAGTCCAAGACCATTTGTCTGTTTAAAGAAATCAGCGGCAAGATCAATATAAGCGCGTAGAAAAGACCACTCCTTCTCGTTGTCTTCTTCAGTATAATCAATGTGCTGTGCGAAAATTTGCAGAACCTCAGATTTTACCGATTCATCATCGATTTTCACCACCCCGTTAACAACGTTCGCGATAACATCAGCATAATAAACCTCATTTACAACCGTAGCTAAGTCCGTCACAGCCACATCTTCCATATCAAAAAACAACGACTTAAAGCCATTCATCTTCTTAGTAAGTTCAGGAAATTTCTCGCAAAACTTGACCATATTGACGGAGTCGACATATCCGGCGCTGTAATCCATGCTCATGATTTTATCCTTTTTATATTAGTTTGTATTTGTTGTTCACTACAAATCTTTATACCACGATTGTGGCTTTTCTTCAAGAATTAAAATTGTCTCAGCGGGCCATTTTTTCTTTCTTCCCAAAATACCTTGTTTGTGGTATATAAACATAGTCATCGTGGTAAAAAACTAAATATAAACAAAACGGAAAAATTATGCCATTTACATATATTCCTAGCGAAAAGCCGAGAGTTGTAAATATTGCTAAAGTTCTTACTAAAAACAAGATCCAAGTAGTTGTAGAATACGACAAAGACAACGAAATCATTGCCTGGACCGACAGAAATGATAGGCGGATTTCGATTAATGGAAATTGCTCTTACGTCAATCAGTACGAAAACTATGTAATTGCTCATATGATTGGACACCTCTCTAAACATAGCAACGACTTCAAAGACACCATAACATGTTTTGATCCGATAAAAACGTACTGGGTAAAAAACGAGTGTCAGGCGCATGCGTTTGCACTGAGCTTGCTTATGCCACCTCGCGAAGCTCTTCGCTATGGAAAGCTAATCGCTTCCGAATTCTACGAGAGATTTAGTGAAAAAATTTCAAAAAATGTTTTTTTGCAGATTATGGCGGAGTCTTTCAAAATTCCTGCGAATTGGATAGAGACAAGATTTCGCACATTTGAGCTATAGGAAAAGCACCAAACTAGTTCCGTAAAAAAAGAAAAAATTATGAAAATTGTACTAAATAAAACCGACGAACTTGAAGACTGGTACACTATTGTGCGAGCCGAACATGGCGGAATAGACTGGATTGAGGAAGTTTCTCCAGATCATTCCAGATATATGTGTTCAGAAAGACTCTCTCCAGAGGCGTGTATAGAGGGGTATGCCGATCATATGCTTGCTGTCGCCCATGCGATTAAAGACAAGACCGGTGCCTCATTCAAAAGGGTTGCCGTTTGTTACTCTCCAGAAGAAAATGGCTTCTATTTCTGGAGCCCAAAGAACAGCAAGGTTCGAGTGCTTATCCCTACCGAAGACGCAGATAATCTTGCCAACGAAATCCTTGGTACGGTTAAGCAATAGATGAGTCCAATGAAAGCCATTCATACACCCTTGCATACCCATCTCAAATTCGGGATGAAATTGCCATGAACCTGGTTTGCGCTGACTTTATTGTCCCAGACAAAGCAAATCTTGTCATTGACGGCAGCTTTGGCTCAACTGGCAAGGGGCTTATCGCGGCTCGAATAGCTATCGACAATCATATCGACATTGCGTGCACGACAACAAGCCCCAACGCTGGCCACACCTTCTATTTGGGGGTCCAAAAAAACGTCACCCACCTGATCCCGGTTGCAGGAATCATTCACCGTCGATCAATCATTATTTTCTCCGCTGAGTCAGTCATTGATCCAGGTCTTCTCAAGAAAGAAATGGACGATTTCGACATCGATCCATGCCGTGTTTTTATCCACCCCCGTGCCGCGATCATCACAGACCAAGACAAAGAGTCGGAAAAAGCTAATGCATTGGTTGAGATTGCCTCAACTCAGTCTGGGACGGGGAGCGCTAGGTCATCAAAAATATTGAGGACCGGCATGATTGCGGGTTGTCATGAGTTTTGCAAACCCATGCTTCTCAACTTTTCGTTAAAACAAATTTTGGATGAGAATCACGGCCTTTCAGTCTTAGTGGAGACAGGGCAGGGAGTCGGACTCGACATTAATCATGGTTATCAGTTCCCGCACTGCACCTCCAGGTCAGTCATGCCTGCCACGATCCTGGGAGAACTGGGGTTACCGCCAAGACTGATGGGGAACTGCATGCTGTCCTTCCGAACCTTTCCTATTCGTGTCGGCAATCCAAAGCAGAATGGGGATGACATTGGCTATTCCGGAGACTTTTACCCTGACTCCAAGGAAATCGATTTCAAAACACTTGGCGTTGACGATGAATTGACGACCGTAACAAAGCGAAAACGTCGCATAGCCACATTTTCAGCCCAACAATATGAAACAGCGATAAATCTGATTGAGCCGACACACGTTTTTCTCAATTTCTGCAATTATCTGTATGCGGCTGAAGATGAATTACCTGGCATTGAGAGCATTGCGCGTCCAACTCATATCGGAGTCGGCCCATACATCTCTGACGTTTATCGATGGGAATCAGATATACTGCAAAGGATATACAAGTGACCGAATTATCAACGCAATACTTTATTCTTGTCCTGATTTGGTTACATTTCGTTGGAGATTTTCTGCTTCAAAATGACAAAATAGCAAAACTCAAGTCGAGTAGCCTAAAGTGGCTTGCTATACATTCGTATCTGTACGCGGTTCCGTTTTTGTTTTTTGGACTCAAAATAGCGGCAGTGATAGGGTCTATGCATGGAGTAGTTGATTTCGCGACTTCGAAGCTGACAAAAAAATATGCGCAAAACGAGTCAAAGCGTATGTTCTTTACTGTAATCGGATTCGATCAAGCACTTCATTTATCTATGTTGATTGGATTGTTTGCAATTATTGAAAAATACATATAATTTTATAAGAGTTATGGTGGTTGAGCCTTTAATTTCGTTTGTTTTTTGCTTTTTTGCTTTGTCGTAGGTTTGACGAATCATAAAAACTTTGATAGCCGAATCAAGATTCGAGCGGTTCAGAACACAATAAACTTTTTCAGCTTTCCCACAGTTTGAGATCATTAGGATTACAAAAAACTAGGAATAAGGAAATTATATATGAATATCTACATCACTGGAACACAGGACTGCATGGTTATCAAAACCGGCAAGAAGTTTGTAAAGACGGTTGAGTTTGGTGCAATACAGACTCCGACAGATGTTACGGATACAATTCTTGAGGCCGAAGACAAGGCTCAAGCTTATATTGACTGGGTCTTGAGTATTGGCGAAGATGAACAGGAACCTATTTATGCAGAAGAAGATATTTTTGGACTGGGCGAACCAGTCGGCTGCCAAACATTCAATTACTGCAAAGAACATGTGGCAGAGTTTAAGGAATGGCTGGAATTAATGGAGAGAGAAGGATTTGACGTTAATTTCAACAGGATCTGATTTTCAATCAAAAAACATATAAGCACAGAGAGTCATCTTGACTGTTTTTACCAACTTCCTCAGGTCTTCGGCATTATCTGAACCGCTCAGCTATATCGAAACCTACAATTCTCGAATCGAAGTGTCTGAAGCAACGAAGTCGGCAATAGATTTTCGTCTATTGTCGATTTCAATGCTTGAAGTCATGATCAAGCATTCTTCGCTAAATGACAATGGAGCATTGTTTCAAGACATGGTCGATGAACTGACGCCGTTACTACAACTCATGCATAACAGCATTGGTCTCGATGAAATAGAAAAGGTCTTGGATTGGACATTAAAAAGACTGCTGAACGAACAAGACGGATACAAAAAATTCACAAATCAATACTTTGACGTTCAAGAAAAAGTTAAAAAAGAATATTCTTTTATTCTGGTGCAAAGACGCACATATGCCAATGACGACAGAATGTATTATAAAATTACCCGAGAAGGTGCGACTTTATATTACTATGCCCTGAACGCTGACATTATCACTCAAGAAAGGCTCAACGAACTTATTATCACCAGCATGATAGGTGATGATAATTATCAAGAAGCTATTGTTTTTGCAGAAAAGACAAATATCTCCAGCGTACTAATTCAGGAACGAATAAAAGAGGCATACGAGTACCTTGTTGTTGATGCAGATCAAAGCGTAAACGATGTTTTGCAGGTCTTCGATGAAGGTATTGATGTGCTGAACACGAAGTCTAGTTTACATCGAAAAATTCAAATTGAGCTAAAAGACAAAATTGGGACCATCCAAGATCCTGAAAAATTAAATCAAGCCCAACTGCTGCGCGAAAGCCTGGAAGAAAGTGACAGTAGACGTCGAGTGTTAATTCATGCGCTGATGAGCTATCAAGACAAGGTCTTGGCATTAAAGAGCAGGACAACTGAGAGAAAAAGAAAAGATACGCAAAGTATTGACCCTGTCGCTGACGTTCTGATTCCGGCTTTGGAGTCTCCGGTTTCTATTTTAGCCGAGATGTGTGTCCCGTCCTATTCTTCCGTGTTTCGGGTTTCTGCTCCTGAGATTTTTTCCTTGTCGTGTTTTTTTGACTTTTTAATGCAAGATATGGCTAAAGTCGGCAAACCCATCGATGAAAGGAAGTATTTATTAGAAGACTATGACGAAAGTGACGACAGGACAATTCATGACGAAGATAGTTCCGTACTGTTTGCACAAAAGATTATTGAAAAAATCATTAACGATCTTGAAACGATGAAGACAATTCGTTTTAGCGAATATCTTACATCAATAATTCATACTTATTCTTTTTCTGATGAAGAAATTAGATCCCTTCATCATAATTTATATACGCTTTTACTTGATGAAAACAGAGTTGAGGTTGCGACCATCGTCGGTAAATTCAATACTGAATATTTACTTCAGGGTGATGATATTATTCTAACCTCAACCAAGATAGAAGGTGACATAAATTGAGACCAGACCCAAATCAATACAGTAGATTTCTTTTGTTTGCACTCGAAAATACCGGGTCAAAACCCAGAGATGATGGCGAACAAGAAGACTATAAAGAGCTGATTCACGCTTATGAATCCGATCAGGAATTCAGAGGGGATATGGATTCCTTCATTTATTCTTTAAATATGCAAATCGCTGATGTATCCATTACAAGTGGCATCATCGTTTTACCCTTGGATCAAACATGTATTTTTTCTACATCAATTGATTCCTATAGGAAGACAGGTCTAGCCAATTCTCATGTTACAGCGATTATTTTGATTGCAATAGTATGTTGCTTTTATCGCGACTTTGAGGCGAATAAAGGGGAAAATGCGGCAGTCAGCATCACTGTAAACCGTGTTCAGAGCTTTCTCGCAAATGCCATGAAACAATTTCAAAACAGCCCGGATCAAGAGGCCGTCCCTATTGAAATGCAACAAATGTGGGTAGAACTTGATAAGCTTCCTCAGGATTTACAGACATCTAGTCGTGCCTCATTTGCGACCGTCCAGGGTGCGATTACACTTGTTCTGGGCTATTTAGTCCAGAACAAACTGCTTCGGGAAGGGACACGAGAAATGTCTGGAGAGTATGTCGCAACCCCAAGATTCAAGATTCACGTTAAGGACTTCCTAGAAAACAGGCTTTATAAGACTTTCTACAATACAATAGGGAAATGACATGTATAAACTTCGAAAAATATTTCTCGGGACAATTGGTACTGAGTCTTCTTGGCATAACGGAACACTTCTCGATTGCACAAAAGAAGATGAACCAACAGATACATATGGATGCTTAATTAATGGCGGTGGAAAATCAACCCTTGTCGGCCTGTTCTTCTCTGTTCCGATCCCCGCTAAAAATAAATTCATACCACATGTTGTGAACAATAGTCTGGTTATAGAAGATTATTATAGAATGAATGTCCCCGGTTATGTCTGTCTGGAATGGGAATTCCCCTCAAAGTCAGACACACCAAGTCTTCCCTTTGCCTCCGCGCTAATCCCAAAGAAAAGATATGTCATTGGGTCGATTGGGTATAAGTCCGTAATCAAGGGAGAAACAACACTTGAACGAATGTTTTTTTCTGTTCGACTAAGTCAGAGCTTTGAATTTGAAGACCTGCCATTGCCCGTAATCAACAACACCCTGGCTTCACAAATTATAAACTTTGATGAGGTCAAAAAATGGGCATCCTCCATGAAGGCCAAGTTGGGGGACTCCTTTTTCTCATATCAGTCACATGGTGATTGGCAAAAACATCTTGTTAGCCTTGGATTTAGCTTACACGACTTCGAAGTTCAGATGAGAATGAATCACGAGGAAGGTGGGGCAACCAAAGTCATTGAGTCTCTTCAAAAACTCGAAACTATTCCGGGCAAGAGGGACTTTAAATTTATTGAATGGATGCTTCATGCCGTCTTAAATCAGGATGAATATAGTGTTTTTCGGGATGACTTGTTTGAGGCCTGCAAGACCCTGAAAGACATTCCAAAGGCCGAAGAAGCTCTTCACTTTTTATCCAAAATGGAGGACAAGTGTCTTGAAATTTCTAATATATTAACCGAAACGCAGTACTTCTATAAAAGTTTATATAACGTGAATAACGACTTTGAATACATTCATCAATATTTACAAAAACTTTTGCAAGAGGTAATCTTTTTATACGATAATGAAGTCTCTCAACAAGCTAAAACGACGGAATTGATAAAATCTATCAAATCGAAACTAGAATTTTCTAACCTTGAAAGTCATGCCTTATCATATGTAATTACAAATAGATATGCTAAGGAACTAACAGAAAAACTTCAAACCCTGACTGAAAACAAAAAAACAACGGTAGCGGCAAGAAGTGTTTGTAATGGCGTATTGGATTATTTTCCAATATTTATTAAATCCCAAACATTGCGAGCCCTGAACAGGCAAATTGATGGAGCCGAAGATTCCGACCTTTCGCGTGAATTGCGCAAGTCAGTTGCGGGCACGCTTTTTTTGATTAATGCCGCTGAAACCCGCAGTCGATCAATCAAGAAAACGCACGAAGAATCGAAAGCTAAGCAGGAATCAGTTCTTAAAAAAATCAAGACAGACAAGTCTCTAGCGGAAAAAGAGATTCTAAAAATTAGTGAAAATTATGGAAATTGTTCTGGCTGGCTGGAAAAGGCTGAAAAAGATTTCTTAAGACTTGTTGAAGTCGGGGCATTGAAAGAAGGAATCGACCCAAACATACAACTTGATGCAATTTACGATCAGCTCAAAACTATAGACTCCAATATAGATATTCATGAAAAAAGCATCAAGCATACGAATTCGGAAATTAAGGAAGTTGAAAATAAAATAAAAGACAATATAGTTGTCATAGAAAATAACAAAAAAACAATTCAGTTTCTGAATAATGAATTAAACAAATTTCACCAACGTACATCCTCTATTTTGGAGCATAAATATTATGTCCATTATGTAGGCGACTCCTCGTCTATTAATGATGATTGTCTCAACGCATTAAAAAAAGCAAGATTTGACAAGGATGGATTCAGAGATCAATCGTTGAGTTCTCTGGCTATTTTCGAAAACATCAAGATCAAGGCTGAAAAATTCAATATACCAATTAGTGATGATCTTTGGAATGTTCTTTATGTTTTGGCGGAAGCCGACATAAAGGCATTTCCTGCTGTCTCATATATTTACGACGCGGCTCTAGACAACCCAGAAACCATAATTTCTAATAATGACGCGCTTACACAATCAATTGTTGTGTTTGATATCGAAAAAGCCATGGTTTGCTTGGATAAAAATGAAACAACCATTCTCTCCCCTGTTTATATCATCGATGCTAAAAACATTTTAAACTTCACTGGGATATCTCATGACCATATAATACATCCAAGTAATTTTGTTATAGACAAAAATAAGTCTTCAGAATTCGTGCTAAATCTCGACACGCAAATTGAACAATTAAAACTTGCAGTAACGCAGATAAAAAAAGAATCCGATGATATTCTTGGTTTTCAAAACCTTGTTTCAGTCTACATCAATGACTACGACAAGCTTTACTCTGGTGACACAAAAGAAAAAATAGAAAAAATATGCATTGAAACGCAAGAACTGGAGTCAGGAATTCAAAGCCTGAAATCGAAGTTGGCTGAACTCCAAACGACTACTGAGTCAACGCAAACTGTAGTCGCTAGCCTAAGGAAGGACAAGTATGCTTTTGTTGAGAAAAAATCAAAAATTCAGTCATTTATTGACAGTACTTGGAAAATTAGACCTGAGTATGAGATCAAAACCAAGAATCTTAAATCGGCTTTAGATACCAAGAAAAATAATGTTGAGGAACTTGAAATCAAACTGGGCGAGGCTGAAGCCTTATTGCGAGCATTGTCACTCCATATCGAAGCCGAGGAAACGACACAAGCTGGGCTAGAGCGGAATAGAAGAAAAATTAGTGGAATTATTGCCGATGTAGAAGCTGAAAACAACAATTCTTGTAATAGCATAGACGAAGGTCTTAGAATTGTTGAAAATCTAAATAAAATATACAATGATTTTTTATCTGAAATTGGATTCAAGGAGCTTAAAAAACAGTCTGATTCATTAAGTACGGAAATAAATGAAGAAACAGAATTTTTTGTCCTAAGGTCTAAGCACCCTATCTCCGATATTCTCAAACAAATTGAATCGAATTCAAGCGTTGAATTCTGGAAAATCGAGAGTGAAACCCTGCATAACAGGGAGGTTGAATTAAGCGCAGATATTACGAATATTGAACGCGATCTTCGTGACACTAAAAAGGAAATCCCAGAAATATTTCCAAAACATGAAGCTATAATTAAAAGTCTGCATGGTCTTCCGATTGATGTTCTCAATGAACGCAAAGCGAATCTCCTGCGAGAGATACACGCGTCCACTGAAAAACTAAGAGATGAAGAAAGTAGGCTGAGCTTGATAAGCGAGAATGTCGCCGCATTAAAGTTCAAGAGAGCAGGCTTTGAAAACCACGTACATTTGTTTAAAAAGCCTGGAGCACAACCACTTCCTTGTGATTTAAATTCATATGTCCCAACTAATGGCATTGCCAACAACATTAATGAAAATTCTAGTTTTACCAAGATTAAAGAAGCTTTGTCTGTTCTTTCTGAAAAATATGAAACAGAAATCAATAGGCTAAATATTTTATTCAGTGATTGTTTTGATGCTTACAAAGACATGCTTTCAAATCAGGTTTTTATTAATATGGAGAACAGACCAGCGTTTGTTGAATATGCCAAAAGAACAACAAGGGAAAGTTTAAAGGAACCAGGCGAAATGGATCGATTGTTGTCTAACGTTAGAGACATTATTTTAATTCATGAGCAAAAACTTCGTAGTAATGAGGCCTATAGGGACGCTGCTCTTGAGACTTTGATTAAAATGTATAAAGAAGGCATGATTGTAATTGATAAATCATGCAGCAAAAGCCGATGCGTGCCCGAGGGCGTTAAATACGTTGGTGGAAAACAGATTCTAAAGCGGACATCAGACAGGAGTCAGCGGCTTGGCGACGAGGGAGTTTTGACCCTGTGCAGCATATACCTAAACACATTGATCCAAACTCCAAATTTTCCGAAATCCGGTATCGATATCGTTTTGGATCTACTTCGAAAAACCAATGAATCTGGGTTTGGATTCAAGCTTATTAAATATTCACCTATTCAATCCGCACAGTATGAGGCGATTGAAAAACTGGCTATGAGTGGGGGCGAAAGGGTTCTGACTGCCATAATGCTTTATCTGCTTGTGAGGGCTGTAAAGGCCGAAATTTACGAAAATAGGCGGACCCCAGGCGGTTTTCTGTTCTTCGACAATCCGTTTGGAAAAATCACTAGTCCGGATTTTGTCGAAACTTTAAAATCTATTGTTTTTCATGCACAATGTCAGCTAATTGCATTCTCAACCATTAGAACAGAAGCAATTAATGATGCGTTTGAAAACTTTGTTATTATGGTGAAGTCCACTAGGCTTGTCGGAGGAACCGAAGTCGGCCTTGTCAATGTCTTGAACGAAAACACCATTGTCATTAATTCAGCCAGTTATACTATGAGAAATCATGATTGAATATATTCGTAATCATCAAAATAAAAAAATTTGGTTTCAGGATCTGTGTAAAGAGTTCTCTATACAGAACCCGGAACTGGCTAATGACCCCAACTTTCACAGACTTGTTGTAGAGTTTTTACTTAAACTCGAACAAGAAGAAATCATTAAGTTACCATCCCTTAAAGGCAATTGTTGGCATGCATACCATAAAGGTTGTCCAAATTACGTCATGAAAACTGGCACAACTGATAAAAAGATAAAAGAGAATGTGGTTTGGATACCTGAACTTGCCTTTGCCGAGCAAATCAAGGACACGCAGAGAAAGGCTTTACTCATTCGTCTCAACACATGGATTAAGGAGCACGGCAGACCAAAAGACAAGATTCCATTCAAGGAACGATGCCTTGAAGTCTTTGGTCACGAAAAAGCGATCGTTCCAGACCAGAATCTTGGTACGTGTTTTGGTGGAGAAATTTCCTTGGACCTTTTTGGGGCTTTTGTTCCAGATATGCCGCTCTTTTTTGAAAAATGCGAATATTCAAAGACAAAGAAAATCATTATCTCTGAAAACCTCGATTCGTGGTGGACACTTTGCTCCTGGAACAAGCTTAACTGCCACTTCGCAGCCGTGGTTTATGGCGGAGGCAACAGTATACACACCTCATGGTCCTATATTGACTACATCCTGGACAAAGCAGGCGCAGACAGCATTGAATATATAGGCGATATCGACGGAGAAGGAATTACAATTCCTACTGGACTAAGCAAAAAAAGAGTGGAGCGTTACAGAGATCCGGTTTTGCCTTGTTTTGAAATGTATCAATACATGCTCAAACACGGAATGAGACAGGCAAAAGAATCAAAAAGGGCAAAAACATTTAAAAATATGCCATGGCTTCAATACTTGGAAGATGATGTCCTTGAAATATTAAATGCCAATACGTATATTGCTCAAGAAACAATCACCAAGTCTGTTTTGAATAAAATTTATAAGACAAACAAATAGGAGTTGTTTTTTGCAGAAAACTTGAATTTTCTCTTCTTTTTTGTTATAAATACATATCAAGACATAAACAAAAACGGAGAACAAATATGATGCTTTTCTGCAAAAAACACGTTGATAACCCCGTCAAGGGATATACAAATTGCCCATCCTGCGAAATCGAATACGAACGCAAGAGATGCAATGAGCTTCAGACTCAGATAGACAAACTAAAGGTTGACTTGGAAGCAACCAAGATTTGCACCAAAACAGCGACTCAGTCCGAGGATACGGCCTCAATGCCTAAAACCGGCGACACAATGTCGGAAACCCGCCTTCTTGGAAAATTGAACGACATCATCAACGCCATAGACGATTACGAGGATCTTGCCGAGGCTGCTTCCTACTTAATCGGCACCAAGGTCAGATACCTCGAAAATGGCGAATTTTTCGTCCCTGACAAGGATTAATATCTTCGGCTCCGTCTTATGAATTTTGAGAGTTGGGTTCATTTCTCTCCAAAAAGACGGGGCCTTATTTTTTATAAAATATGATGATATTTATTGATTCATCTCCTTTTGGTAACAAAATATCAATATGAAGACACCTTCACCAGAAATCTCAAAATCATTCAATGTCTACGATGCCTCAATCCCGGCCCTTGCGGTAGCTGATTTAAGCCTGGACGAAGCCAGAGCATACAGTCCGCATGGCGTAGATCTCAGCAATAGCCCAACGTATTGGGTTGCGCGTGTATCCGTACCTGTATCCATGAGAAAAAAGGGCATTGGGAAAGCTCTCATGACTCAGGTGTGCGAATGGCTGGATGCCAATAGTTTTAACGCAGTGATTGGAGTCAGTTCGTATGGAGATATGTCAAACGACGAGTTACAATCGTTTTATGCCGGGTTTGGATTTATTTTTGACGGAAACAGGCTTGGATACAGGACTCCGAAACAATTTACATAAAAATGTCTAACAAAAAAAGGCCCGTAAAACGGGCCTAGTGATAGAATAGGACTAATAATAATCTTAATTTGGCTTAGTTACTTCAGCCTTCTGCCGTGCAGCTATTTCATTCAACGCGGTCTGGGCAATTTCCTGAGCTTCTTCGATCTCATCCCAGTCTCCGCCGAATTCCTGAAGCTCGATATCAACGATCTTCTGCAAAGCATCAGCCATGACCTTATTTTCTTTGCCAAGTCTAGCTTTTTCAGTCGAATAATCCACAACTGTCTCTGTTAGATTCATGACGAAATTATAGATCGGAGATCCGACTTCCGCCTTCAACTCCTGCCCCAACGCATTACAAAGTTCCGTAAAAATTACGGTTTTTGTCGCTCCAAGCTGACTCATCACAACCTCACTTGACGCCTGTGCTACCAAGGGAGCCACGGTCTTTTGCGTCTTCAAATAATTCAACTGATTCAAACTCAACCTCTTCCATTTTCTTCACGAGTCGAAACTGACAGCAGCGATCATATCTCTCGATTCTTCCGTCCCTGAACGCAGCCATAGGAACAAACCACTGATCGTTATTGCCTCGAAACGAGTTGTCAACAATTCCCTTAGAATTGGTCTGAATCAAACCGAAGTTCTTAAAAGTAGACCCTCTCGGAAGAATGTGGGCCTCGTAGCCTTCGGGCATCTGAAGCGCAAAACCGAGATAGATGCGCAATTCGTCTCCCTGCTTGTATTCAATGTAATCTTCGCCCTGCTCAGGGATGGTCCAGTCAACAGCATAGCCATTAACCACAATCCTTGAAGCACGAAGATCAATCCAGTCTCCCTTCTCGATCCTGTTGATAGGCGGAAGGTTAGAGTCAATATATCGTACCAAAACACGCAATGCCATATTTACCTCTTTTAAGTTAGTTTATTAATGAGTCGGGGAAGCCAGTTTTTCAAGCTCTTCCCGTAATTTGACTTCGAGGTTTTTCTCGATTTTCTGCTCAATTGACAAGCGGAATTCAGGGTTTTCGGTAATCGCATCCAAAGCCTGCTCGATTTTGGCTAGTCCTGCTCCAGGCTTTCCACCTTTGCATGTCGGAGCCTGATGAAATAAACGAGGAGTAATTCGCTTAGTCGTCGCTTCCATTTCCCGGTTGATTCCGATACCGATAATACCCGATATCTCGGACAAATCTATTGTAAATTCAATCATAACTACTTCCGATCCAGCATCGCCTTAGCTTTGCTTTCTGTGATCATATACGCCATTTTTCGAGCAGCCCGTGTCGTAGCTTCTTCGATTGCAGCTTCAAGCTTTGCGTCAATGAATCTCTGAATAGTTTCCTGAATCCTGGTTTCAAACTCCGTTGAACCAAGATAGGTTTCAATAGCCAGGTTAATGGCATCATACCCATAGCCAGTTTTATCGTCCCAATATCCAGCACCGGCAAAACAAGTTTTGAGCTGGTCGTTAATCGCACGCGACATTTTGTCCCGGATTTTTGCATCCAGCTCTTTTTGAATTTCGTCCGTATCGATTTTAAACGAAAAACTAAGGTTTTCGTTTTTGTTTTTTGCAGACATAAAGCAATCCTTGTATTTGGATTTGATTAATTATTGCAACTAAGCATTGATCCTCGATTCTTTCACAATGCGGTCATCAAGATATTTGACATGAATAAAGTGATCACCCTCAGCACTCTTTGTATAGGCAAGAATAATAACAACACCATCATGATGCCAGCAATGAACAATCTGTGCATGTTCGTTCAAGAACACCTTGGTAGCAATCTTAGGATCGTTCTTGAAAAATACCTGCTTGTAGTACGGGTTCTTCCAATTCTCGACAGTCTGACTGATCTCGCCATACTTCTTTATCAAGGCAGCCATAATCTTGTAGTAGTGCTCACCGAGACACTCTTCCTGCTTGATGATGTGCGATGTGACACCAGTAACGAGTTTGTTGTCATTAAAACAATACACAAGCGTGCTGTAAAGACCAAAGCTTTGCCCGAAATAAACCTGCCGATGTTTGCCGTCTTCGATTTCGTCAGCGATAAATTCGAATTTTTCGACGGCCTTTACTTCTTCCTGTGTCATGCCCATGCTGACATTGCGAAACTTCCTTTCTTTCTTGGGCTCGTTAAAGCAGGCAGTCATCAAATCCAAAGCATTAGGTAGAAACATATAAACTCCTAAATTGACATAAGTAATAAGTTTTTAACAATTGAAAAACAAAAAAATGTATAAAACATTATTCAATGTCATGACAAAAGGTCAAGATAAAACAAAAATATCCGGCAATCCAGGACAATTGCTTGAAATAAGTTGGCTTTTGTGATACAAAGAAATACATACAAAGATGATTGAGGGAGAAAAAATGACTAAAATCGTAGCTCCATGCAGCTTTGGAAAAACTGGAGATGTTGTGTACTATGATGAAGCAACAGCCAGTATTAAAGTCAAATCTACGACTAGTTTCGAGCTAAAAAAACAATGATTAATAAAATCAAAAACTACACAAATCTAGACGATAACTGGGGCGGATATGGAGCAAAACCACTAACCAAAAACGTCGTTGACGACGCCATCAAACTCTATGAAACTGTTTTCAAATCATTCGAAGACAGGCTACGTTTGCATGTTGGCGCGAGTGCAGACAATGAGGTTTTGTTCACGGTCAGGAACGCATCAGACATCGTGATCTGCTCTGTTTTTGGTGACGGGAAACTCCATTTTTATGCCAAAGCAGGAGGTCAAAAACGATATTTCAACGATGTCCCGATTTCAGACACCGCGCCGCTGCTAGCCGTCTTGAAAGAGATGGAAGTAGCTCGGCAAAACAACAAAAATACAAGCAAGGATATAGTATGGTAATCGTTTCCCACATCGAGGATAATATCATCAAGGACATCGCGTCGTTTTCATGGGAAGAACAAAACAAGGCTGAGACCCTTTTCTTTTCCTGGTGTGAAACCTTGTTCTCAAACTTCGAAGAATACACGAGAAAGGACAGGGAAGCGGTGCTGGCTCAAGGATACGAACGAGGCGGGAATCGCGCAGTTTGTATTTCGTACGTCGATTAGCCCTTACAAAGGAAAAAACATGAAAAAGTACGCTCAAATCATTGCTTTGCTTGAAGAGTACAAGCTCAAATCTCAGGAACTCGAAGAAATGAGCCAGTCTTGGTCCGGTTCAGATAGCCACGAACGTGCTAGCGCCGACCCTGGTTTACAGTATGCGCTGGAAAACGAGCTTGAAGGCCTGGACGCAGAAATTATCGAAGAATGCAAAAGCATTATTGAGGAGAGCGATGATTAGCTACACGCTTCGGAAAATGCCTGATAAGTCTGTCATGGTTACCTTCAAAAAAGAAACAATGCAGATCTTCCAAAATTCAGGAGCATGGGCTGTATCAACTTTCATCGAAGCCGTAATAAGTTCCATATCAAAACTCAAAGGCGTAAAGGTCTTTGTTAACTTTGAACAAATGGCTGAGCTAAACGCTACAAAGCTACAAGACATCAACAAAACCATTAACTCTACCAGTTTTCACGAATATCTAGTGATGAAGTGGCTGAAGGATGGCGTTAGGATTGCGGATGCGGAGAAGTTTGAAGACTGTTTTGCAGCATTGCAGCTTTTTGAAGATCGATTTCTTTCCGAATGCAACGACAATCAGGACTAAAAAAAGAAAAATTAACAAATTTTATAATCTAACCTCTTGCCAATAGTGAGAACAAGAGTTATATAAATAGACAATGGACAATTCATACAAAGAACACGCTATCAATAAGATCGTAGAAAATGCAGATTTTTTACGATTTGTATTTGATGCATTAGTTGAAGCCAGCGATTCAAGACTATCTGCCGAATCCAGAATGTCGGTAATGGAAGATATCATGGATAGACTGGAGGGGGAGGGCGGTCCCAATCCAAGAGCTGAGGCCATGCGTGAAATTTTCAGAAATCTGGCAAACCTGAGAACGGATGGCGTCTTAAAAATTTGATTGTCCCAAAACTATGGAATGCCGACAACGACAATCGGCAAATGGCGGTCAGAAGTGACTAAAACAACAAAACAATAACAAAATTAATAAACAAGGAATAATTATGAACAACAAAACCAGTTCTCATCGTAGCAGAAACATTGACCCTATGGTAATTTTTTCCGAAGACATCATGAAGCTTTTTGATCGAGGCGCAGAAGCTATTGCAAACGAACTTCGGGCGAAGCTCGGCGAAAAAGACAGCAAGACCGGCGCGAGAGATTGCGGTTGTGAAGGCGACTGCGGTACGGCCTGCAAGTGCGCCACCGAAATCATGAAGGACGCAATGAACGAGAAGGCTTCCGGGACCGACAAGTCGCCGCTCCTTATTGTCCGTGATAAGCGTGCCGCTGGAACCCTTCCCTTTGGTTCTGAGGTCGACGGCAACACGGTTACGATCAAGATCCCGACTTTGTTCCGCATGTCGCCCGAGCAGGCCGTGGTCGAGGTCAAGGAGATGAAGATCATTGATCGCACTCTCAAGGAAAAGAATGTCCCGGCGGTTAGTGTTAGGTTCAACCCTGTATTCACAGATCAGAAACGTGACATGGTGAATGACACCCTGGCCGACATGATCGCATTCTTCGGCGAAGCGTCTTTGAATGTTACCGTCAAGGATGGATATGAGATCGTTCCCGGTTCGGTACGCGCGGACATCGCTAAGGACTTTCAGGGACTGAATGTGTTTTTCGAGTTCAAGCCCAAGACCAAGGAACAGAACGTTTTTCGTATCACCATCAACTAGCCTGCCAAACAACCAAATCAAGCCACACCAGAGCGGTTTTTGCAAAAACAGAAACCGCTCTGTTTTTTTAGGAGCAACTATGCCTCATCCATATAGCGAAATCGTAGAAAAGTGCTTTGAGAACTTGATTCGCGTTGATTCCGTGATTTTTCTACCTGGAGTTTTTAACTGCGATTCTCTACCGTCTGGAGTAGAAGATTTTTTTGAATCTATCGACGAAAAAGACTTTAAACAAATCTTTGGTCAGTGTCCAAAGTGGATCAAAGAAAGCCTTGAATCTGAAGACTATTCCGGTATTTTAGAGTGGTTAAACGACAACCAATTTTACGGATTTGTTATTCAGGTTTCTACTCCTGTTATGCAGGGAGATGGCGACAGCACTTACTTTACGTGGGGTCGATGCTATTCAGCATGGGTATACGGAAACACGATTGAAGACGCGATGGAAGCTGCTTTTACATGGCAAGAGAGCAAAGCGTAGCAAAGGCAAAGCAAGAGTTGTGATTTTCGAAAAAAATACAGGAGCGGCATTTGCCGCTTTTTTTCTTTTGTTTATTTGATTTTTGTGCTATATAATAAAAAACACAAAAGAGGTAATCCATGACAAATATTAATTCTGACAATATTAACACAACTAAGACTGAAGTCGGAACGCTCTGGTGGCACTTTGATAACAAGACAGAGGCAGAGTCTTGGATTGCAGAGAACAAGGAACGAGGAGTTTCGAATATCCGGATTCAGAATCGTCCAGACTCCAGTATTGTGGAAGTGATATTTGACATCGAAAAAGACCGGGTTCAGGATGTTCTTGGATATGAACCTGAAGAGGATGAGTGGCTGATTGAGGAGAGTCTCAATGTATAGAATAACTATTGTATACGTGACCGGTGATTCAGAAAATACATATCAAGAAGAGTCTGAACTAGGCGTATGGGAAGACTTAGCTATTCTCAAAGAAAATCTGCGCAGGCTTCAAGAATATGAAACATGGGCAAGAAAGAAAGAATGGTATGGACATCAAAGAGATGTCGACGTTACACCGCCAGAGTTTGTTGTTATGCCACAAAAAAACGCTTACCAACCCGCAATCAAGCTCGTAGCCGACAATGGCAACGAATACCAAGTCACGCCATTTTGGGATGATACGTTCTCCCACCTTGTTGAAGCTCGGGTTGAGTTAGCTCTTGGGTTTAGATCAGAAGATATCGATATCGGATAGTATCTCAGACAAGACCAGTCCGATAGAGACAAGGCCAAGAAGCCGCTTCGCTTTCAGTGAGGCGGTTTTTTTATTTTCAAAATATCTTTCTATAAAAAAAATCGGTTCCCTTTCTTGTAGATAGGAGTTTTAAATTTTATTTTACAAGAGGAATACAATGAATACAAAAAAAGGATTTACCTTAATAGAAATGACATTCACTGTTTCTATTATCGGCATTATCTGTATTTTTTTAGTGGGTTATTTATATAATCAACATCGAAAAGCAGATACTCAAATGAAAGCGTCAAAGTTTGTTAATCAAATTTCAGACTTAATCGCCGCACAAGATAGATTCTATCTAAGTAACGGATACTACGGAACGAAGCTTGAAATAGTCGAATCTGGCATCATAAAGCAATGGCCAGAACCAGATCAGGCTTTAGCTGACACTGAATGTCTGTTAAAAAATAATCAGATATTCGAATTTAGCTACATATCCGAGGACCTCGTTGGTACTCCAGAGCAAGAACTATTAATTTCGCTTTCTTGCGTTAAGCAAGAGTTTAAAGATATTGTTTTAGATATCATGGCGGATGGAACTACTGATAACAATTTAAAACCACCAACTACTGAAGTGTCTACAGGGGAAGGATCTACAGGAACGGCTGGAGACCCTGACGGGGTACTAAATGGAGAAAGCGACCCAAATACAACTAACAACAAGTGGGTTTTTACGTGGAGTTCATGCAATTCAGATTTTTTAAAGATTGGAACACCTAAATGTTTTGATCCAGACAATGCTGGATTTGTTTCCGCTGATTTCTGCGAAGGCGAAAAACCAACCATCGCAGAAGAAGCTTGTCCTATGACCGTCGAATGGAAAATTAAAGAATGGTCAGATCCCATGTATCAATGGAGCGCAGCTTATCACCGGAGATCTGTTTGGTGTCAAAACACAAACGGCCTTGTTCTCCCTGATACGTATTGTAATTCAGCTTTCAATGAAGAATCTCCTATCAATAGCGTCAGGTGGGATTCAAATACTGCGGAATATTTCTATAGCGGGTATCCTGTAACTTGGCTTGTTAACAACTTCTGGAGTTCTTGTCTCTACGGAGATAGCGAATCTATTCGTGGCCTTTATTGCTGGTCTACTCGGTCTACCTATAGAGGGAATAGTACATACTGCTCAAGTCGCATTCCTGAAGACAAAAAACCGGCGACTTCAAGAAGCTGCGATCAGGTAGTCCCTAAAATTCTTCAAGGTGTAAACATTAATGGATATTGTGATGACAACAACTTAACCCAGATTTCTAGCGTTAGCTGCTACGAAGACGTTGGCGGATATTTGCAGGTAATCGGTAGTAGCTTTTGCAGACATTTACAAACAATAAACGTGGGAGACAAAATTCCTTGTCCGTCAAACTAAGAGGTTTATTATGAAAAAATATATTATAGCGTGTTTGTTTTTACTCTTGAACAGTCATGTTTTTGCTTACAGCACTACGAACGTATTAAAAAGCAAGGAAGAGTTAAGAACAAGTGGCTTCAGTCAAATCATTGAAGCTGTTAACATGGCAGATTCCGACAGCGATCAAAACATTACGTTTTTAGGGGTTGTTAAACAATCAGCCTGTTCAAATGGAGAGTGTATAAAAGAAGACTATGCCTGGGACTGGACAGAGTGGGTTTTAACCGATGCGGACAGGTGTGAATACACCAGGACCATCCGGTGTATGGATAGTGAAAGTCGAGAGACAGTTGATGACTCCCTATGTGTCTCATCCAGGCCAGCAGACAACCTAATCCAATGCACAGCCTCAGATTCGGGAGATCCTGTAACAGATGGATTTAAGTGGGTTTCTGGCCCTGTGGGATTATGCCATTTTAATAGTCAATCAAATCTAGTTAAGTGTTCTTCGAGTGTTTGTGTAAACACTTTAACAGGCAAAACGGAACCCGATACTGCGTGCGGGGAAAGCGGAAAACCTGAAGACGTCTGTGTTCCTTGTTCAACAGAAGACGTTTCTTATTCTTGGAAAGTTGATGAATGGGGATATCCGGAGGATGGATTTTGTAAGAGGACAGTTGCTTGTATTACTGATTCCGGCGACATAGTTTCAGATACTTATTGTGATTCTGAAGAAAAGCCGGACACAGAACAGGTCTGTGAGACGTCTGGATCATTTTCATGGGAAGAATCGTTACACACATGTGAACCTGTCGCAGGAAAGCCTGGGCTGTATTCTTATGCGAACTACGTATGTCAGGATTCTGATACCGGAATTACTGTGATGGACAGTAGTTGTATCTCTGAGTCAGATAAGCCAAATGTTGTTTATATTGAGTGTGATCTTGCCTACCCTCCAGAAGTTTCCGCTGATTGGGCTACCTCTAGTTTTGGTGAGTGTGTAAAATCAACAAAGAAACAGAGTCGTGCTGTATATTGTATTAATACGCTTACCGGAGAAAGAGTCGGTGAGTATAATTGTAACTCGAAGAATAAACCACACGAAACTATTTCATGCGAAAGCGGTGAAATTTTATCCTGTGACTTTGAGTGGTGGCCCTACTAATTCCGTATAAGAGGTATATATGAAAAAAATAATAGCTTTAATAATTATGATTTTTACTCCAACAATGTTGTGTGCTGATACCCTCAGTATTCCAAACTGTGTAGATGAGTGCGGTCCATACTCGGCAACGCATGGCCCATACAGGGCTGAAAACCAGCTCAACCGAGTCCCAATGAGAGTAGCAACACCTTCCGACTCCAATACGTCTTCTTATGATTTACGACTCGACGGAATGGACTTAAGTCAGTATTCTCGTTGCACCGGAAGTTTTCCAAGACAAGAGGGAACAAACATCTGCCAAACAGGAATAAATAGTTCTGGTTTACAATTTAAACTCTATGGCTCAACAAACTTGTACAACAAATCTATTATCAGATTTGATTTTATTCGGAACAGGCTCGCTGACAGAATAGCTGCATACAAAAGTATCGGCCAGACAAGCTACGATCCATGGCACATAAATTATATGCCATCTGGGATTAAAGTGAACGTCACCTGTACCAGATGGATAGCGGACACGGATGCGAGTGGTAATTTTATCTCAGGTACGCAAAGACAAGTTGTTGATAGTGATACCATAGACGGGATCGCAGTTATGGCGCATCAAAACGATTCGGCATACTTTGAGCAAACAAGCTATAACTCGAATGAAGTTATAGAATTTAGCGACGATTATATGAACGAGATGAAGTCAGCCACGGTCGAAAGCCCTGGTTACCCAATGTCGTTTCGTGGGATCTCGGGTCTAATGATAAGGATTTCGTCGGCGTTTAATGCGGGCACGTGCACCATAAGCTCCATGGATTTTCTCTATCCTTCATATGACTCATTTAGCAACAATCTGCGAGGTCCTGCACAGTGCGAAGGAATAGCTCATGGGAGTAGCGGGTCGTCAACTGGACCGGTCTACGCTTGGAAGATTGTTGATAACTGGACGACATGTTCGCAATCAGGAAGTACGGCAATTATGAGAGGCGTGCAAACGAGAAATGTCGCCTGCGTAAAATCTGACACTGACGAAATATACGCAGGCAATGAATCCGAACCCGACTTCCCGTGCGATCTGGCTTCAAAGCCTTTAACTGAACAAAAATGCACAGTTGGTCTCCCTGGTTTTTTTGCAGTTTGCTCCAATGATAAGACAGCAATTATTTACCAAGATGCAATGGGCAACTTTTTAAAAAGAGATGATTATCCCCAAGGTGTCACATATGATCCACGGCTATACTCTCTTGAGACTTGTGGAAACGGACAGGATTGCGAAGCTTCGGTCAATACATACGCCCTATACAACACATGGGGTTCATTTCTGAGTGATTCAGAGCGTTCTTCATGCTTAATTATTGATAGTCCCGAGTGTGTCTCGATTTTGAAAAAATACAATATATCTCATATTGAAAAATTCGGGCCATGTATTCCTAAATAGCCCATAACCAAGTAGCCAGAAATAAACAAAAAGCGTTTAGGAATCCTAAACGCTTTTTTCTATTTACCTCTCTTCGTCAGAAGGCTCTGTGCCTTCAGGCCGGGGAGGATGTCAATTATTCACGAGAGCGAACATACACACTGACATCAAGATCCCAATCTTCAACGTACTCAATTTCTTCGGACTTGACTTCGTTCATGCCAGCCAAAACAAGATTTAGTTTCTTCGTGGAGCCATCTTTCGAGTATCCACTTTCTGCTTTAGTAATAGCCGATATAATTTGGTCAACAAATGATCCGCCAGAGTCAATACGAGAATCAAGAGACTGGAGAAGGTCATCCATCTCATGTATCTCAATTTCAAAGAATGCATAGTCCGTCATAGCCTCACAAGGAATTTCATACTTCTTGTTTTCCCGTAGGGGCGTGTTTCCTTTATTTATCTCTACAATAATGTCGTACTCCATGCCTTGTCCTTATTTCAATACATGTTTAGATTTCAGGGAGCCAATCGGACCACAATATTGACATGCTCCACTCGTTTCAACCGTGGAAGCACGCCAACGAATGCTGTGCCATAATAGCACAGGATTAATTCGTGGTTATCATACGACTCCAAGCCGCTCCAACCTGATCCTCATCGCGGTTTGTGAAACCGCAAAAATGTCAGAAAGTTCTTTCAATCCCTTGGTTTTTACGTTTGCATAGAAATGAACGGCTTGGCGGGGAATAATGATTTCCGCCACAAACAAATTTGCATCCTGGACTTTAGGGTCGACTGAATACGCAGGATTGACCTGAAAGGGATCTCTCATGGTTTGGCCATGCCCGAGAGTATGATGAGCAAGCATCAAACATGCTGTGTATCGTTTGTTTTCGACGGACCTGTCGGGATTAATGAGGATCTGTGGCTGGTTGTCTTCATATACAAGTTGACCGTCTACGGGTTCTAGCGATTTGTCATAAAGAATAGAAATACCCAACTCCTTTGCAATACTAACAATGCATACGGGGAGCTTCTTGTCCCAAGCTTGATTAAGAACGTTTTGTGCGACGACAACAGGGTCCATACAATATTAATACTCCACAAAAAGAAGTTGATTATTTGCCACCTGACATATACATTCTATCAAAGATTAACCCAAAAAGCTATACCAACAACATGCTATCCCCATCTTTTAACAAGGAACAAACAATGCTTGAGTACAATCTTCTTGCAGTAGGTGCAAAAATTCACCCCAGTGTCCCGCAAGAAGGAATGGTGATAGAGTTAAACCATTCCGGGATATCCTTGGTAACCAGATTTGACAACCCAACAAAACATGAAATCAAAGGTTTTAAATCTGGAATTAAGAATATAGGATTATATATTTATGAAGACGTCTTCCCCGTAATTTTCTTACTTGTAGAATTCAACACTAACGCACTTCCAAAATTTGATTGCCCATACAACATACGATTAGCAGACGAAGTGTCTAATGAAGTAAAAAAGGACATGGACGAAATTTTAGAAACCGAATGCAATGTCCTTCAGTATGTATTAACAGATAATCAAACTATTGTATCTATGGGAGTTTTCGGAGTTCCGTGGCCGCTCATGAATTTACTTAAATCCACAGCATTAAAACAGAGACAAATTGAATTTTCTCGGGACCAATACATGAAGCATTTAGATGAAATCTATAAAAAATTTACAACGCAAGCAATGTTTGATAAAGCAATTTATATGTACAAAAAATAAAAAGGGGCATTTTTGCCCCTTTCATAATCAATCGCTATTCAATTTCATCAAAAACACCCATATCATAGCCGTGCTCGCCTTTCGGATTGGGTCCAAAATCATTTTCTCCAAGTTCGCTGTCGCAACAAAACTTATAAAGAAGATACAATGGGCCAAGCAATGGCACCAATCCGATCAACAGCCACCACCCACTCATGCCTACGTCATGAAGTCTTCGTACTGACACCGACAAAGTCGGGATGAATGTTGCGATTCCAAAAATGATCATAACCCCAAATATCGACATAATGACAAACATATTTGGCTCATAATACTGTGTATTCAAAACTGATGTCATCATATAAGCAGAAAATGCAAAAGATATAACAAACATCACAGCCGAGTTAACCAAGTTGTACCACCAGTATTCACTTCTCGTTGCTCTCCCGCTAAAGTCAAAAGTATTCCTCCACGCCTCCATATACCATTCCATAAATACTCCTCTTAATTATCTCGACCTTGAAAAAAGTCGTAGTAAAAACAAAAAAAGATTAATAAAATCAAGATATAGGGTTAAAGCCCCTAATATTGTACCTCTTCGAATCGCCAAAGCATCATCAGTAGGAGCTGATTCCCCAAGTACTTTAAGCTTCTGGGTGTCGTATGCTGTCAATCCAACAAAAACAATGACGCCAACAATACTCAGCGCAAAACTTACGGCGTCACTGCTAAAAAATAAATTAACCAGTCCAGCAATACAGATTCCGATCAAACCCATAAACAAAAAACTTCCCCAGGAACTCAGATCTTTTTTTGTTGTTGCTCCGTAAATACTCATGATTCCGAACATTCCAACACATACAATGAATGCTTGAAAAATGTTCGCGGTGGTATGAACAAGAAAAACAGAAGAAAGCATGGCTCCATTCAAAACGCTGTACAATAAGAACAAGAACGAAGCAGTCCCTCCAGACATTTTATGAATTCCACCGGAAATACCCAAAACCAACGCGAATTGAGCAATAATCAAGGCAATATAAATGAGTGGATTAGAATAGATTAGCCCCGTAACCAATGAAGACGTTGAAACAAAATACGAAGTCAACGCCGTTAAACCCAAACCTAAGGTCATCCAATTGTAAACCCCAGTTAAAAAACCAGTTGATACACATGAAATAACATCCGATGAATTTGTTGTTTTGTTCATAATAACCTCTTTAAAATGTGTTAATATAATCAGGATTTTTTATTTTTTTTATTACTGTGTTTATTATAAATTATGAATATCAAAATTTTTATGAATCAAAAAACTGATGATTTAACTTTACTTTATCTGATTGTTTTTTAAACATGCAAATATAATTATTTATTTAACCATTTCTGAAGGTAGAAATTTTATGAATGTTACATTTTGCATGCTCGGGTATGATGAGCTTTACTCCAGGTTGGTTAACTACAACGCTAGACGACCATACAGAAAACTGGATTCGGCTATTGAAAAAATTAAATACTTTAACCCAGGGTATGAACAGGAAAGCGGAGGCGCAAAGTTTTATTATTTTTGCGCTTTTCACAAAGACACATTGGTTGGAGTTGCAAAGCTCAAGACAGGAGGAACCGCCAGCCTTTCTAATACCGGATGGGAAAATTGGATTGGCTATGTTTCGGTTCGTGAAAATTGGTTCGGTCACGGAATTGGGAAGCAAATTCTTCGAAATCTCTTCAACTTCTGCGCTGAACGAAATCTAAAAGTTTTAATGAGTGGATATTCTGTTCGAGGCTGGTTTCACTTAAGACAAGCTGCTCATGACATTTCGACAGAACTTGGTGTTGAGATCTGTGACAACGCCACAGAGCCCACGTTCTACGACTGGGAAGCGTGCGAGGGTTACAATCAGGCCGAATATGAAAATATCAGTAAATGCTTTTATGAGGCAAAACGTAAGGCTTGCTAAGGAAAAACAATGAAAACAAAAACCGTATTTAAGCCGTGGGATGTTGTCACGTTTTGCGGAGATCCGTATATTGTGACTCAAGATTTCGGAAATGGTTCAGGCTACGTAAGAGAAGTGTCTCCATCTGATCAATATCCATTTAATTGGAGATTTGAAGGAGAAGATGTTGTTCTGGCCCAGCCTCACATAACCGAAGACGTGATACTTTGGGATATTCAGGGATGGATCTCAATGAAGTGGGCTCGATCTTGTAAGGGCTCACCCGTTTCTGACCTCGTTGATAGTGGTAGATTTTCCAGTGTATGGAAACTTTATGTCGACACACATCTCCCTGACGATGTTGACGCCCTAGTTCTGGAAGTTGCAAGGTATTGTCCTTTGGCTAAATCAGTTCATGGAACAGTTACAACGCGTGCCGGGGTAAAAACCGATCACAGTTGGGTTAACATCAATGGAGAAGCCTATGATTTTGCGAAATCAGTCTTGTTGAAAAAGTTTGGGGAAAGCGTTGTTTTTGACGCCAGCAACCCAAGAACAGGCATCGAAACCGAAATCAGTTACATGGAGAGTTCGTGTGAAGTATAAAGCTACAATCCCATATGTCGATGACATGGGGAGTATTGCTCCTATTATTGGCGTAAGCAACAAACCGACAGAGACAAAAGAAGAGGAAGTGCTTTGGCATCTAAACAAGATGCGCGAACATGACGGGCTGAAGCCTTTGAATAAACTTCCTTCTGGTGTTGTATTTACACCTCTTTCATAACTTAACCCCGATCAAGCTATGAAGACAAATTACTCAATTAATCCGGTTTATTTCATAATCCTTTGGGCAACATACTCTGTTTATGTTAATGAGCCACACTGGATTGTGAATTCCGTAGTTATTGTTATAAATTTTACAATATTCTTTTTAATTTCATGGTATTTGTATCTTAGGCTGAAAATAAATCATGAAGTTAAAACCAATCTAAATACAAAAATTAACCTTAGCCTATATTTAAAAATATTGTGGGCTTTTAGTCTGCAATTTATTGCGACATTTTTCTCATACACGACTTTGAACTTATATGAAAACATGGATACAAGAATCGGCGCAATATCATGTTTATTGCTATCAGCCATTCTCCTTCTGTCATTGATTATAAATAACCTGATTCGTTTCAAATTGTTTGAACCCAGGTTTCAATCTTTATCTTAAGTCACAATTACAATATTTACCAAATTCACGAGGCCTAATTACAGGCCTCTTTTTTTTGTTAAAAAATTCGGATTACCCAAGCATGTTTTTATAGACAAAAATAATTTATACGAGGTGACAATGAAAAACAATATCAAACTTTTAATACTAACCTGCATTGCTTGTTTTGCGTTTACTGTGAACGCATACGCGATTGAAAAAAACAAGCAATGTTCTGGCTGCCCTAAAAAATGCGTTGTAAAAATTGACGCAAACGAGATGAAAAAAGAGTTTAAAGCTTGCGCAAAAAAGTGTGGATGTGATGCCGAAAGTTTTGAAAACGCAACGAAAGAAGAGCGCATGGAGTGTTTGCAGGGTTGCGGATGCAATAAAATTAAGATGGAACAAGTTGAAACGCATAAAGCAAGATATGAAAGCATGAAAAAAGACAGACCTGAGTGTAAATCCTGTTCCTTGGTATGCGCTAGTATTAATGGGTTTCACGATAAAATGGGAAAATTCATGGACTGCGCAGAAGAGTGTGGTTGCGTAAGTAAGGACAGAAAACCAAATACGGGATTGAAAAAATGTGCTAAAAAATGTGGATGCGAGGTAAAATAGTATAAAATTCCAAAGAATCCTTCAAAAACTGCCAGGGCTTGCTTTGGCAGTTTTTTTTATTCCCAACGCCTTGGGCATGGACTCATCGTGAGTCTTAAAACGAGGTGGGGCAATGCATATCAAGTCATTAGAATACTTCAGAGCGGTCGCGATTATTTTTATTGTCGCTGGACATTGTATTGGTATATCTGGATGGAAGCTTGATGGATTTGAGGATAGAGTGCTTGCAAACTTGATTGGAGGCGGGTCGGCTCTTTTTGTGTTTATTTCTGGGTTCTTATTTCATCATGTATTTTATCCAAAATTTAACTATAGAAAGTTTATTTGGAAAAAATTTCAAAATGTTTATATTCCATATTTAATTCTTGCAACATTACCCATTGTATATGCCGTTACGACGAAATCCATACTTCCAGAATATTTTTTTGGATCAGAAACTGGAGTGTATAACAGACTTGTAGAGCCTGCAATATTATACTACTTCTATGGCGGAGTACTGGTTTACTGGTACATACCATTCATAATGACAATGTTTTTAATGTCTCCAGTATTCTGCGTTTTTATAAAGACGAATAAAATTCTTCAAATAACAATAACAGCAGCACTGTTTGTTGTTGCAATATTTGTACACAGACCTATCCATAATATTTCAATTGTTCAATCCGTTGTTTTCTTCACTCCAATGTACTTACTTGGAATAATGAGTTCTATTAATAAAGAATTTATATATTCACAATTCAAAAATAAAGAAATTATTTTATTTATAGGTATTGTACTGCTAGCAATTTTACAATCTATTCTATATAAGTCGTGCGGAAATTTGCAAAGCAACGCGTTGTCTTATCGCGGCATCGACATAAACTATATACAAAAGATTGTCATGAGTATTTTCTTTATGGTATATCTTCATCGATTTGAGAACAATGAATTCAAAGTCCTCAAAAGTTTAGCCTCAACCAGTTTCGCCATTTATTTCATCCATGGATGGCTAATTGAGATCTTTTACAAATTAGGGACAGGAAAACTGTCGTATTTTGGTTTTCATATTTTTCCATTAGTAACAGTTGCAATAATATTTACCTCACACAAAATTGCTACATGGACAAAGAAAGTCATACCAGAAAAAAGTAGATATATAACTGGCTACTAGAGCGGGCTATATACCTACTTTGACTTAATCATGTGAAGCTCAGGAGATGAACATTTGCACTCAACAATATCATATTCTGCTTCAGTCTCTGGGACAAAAGCAATGTCTTGTCCGTACACCTTAAACCAACCAAAGCCCTTGCAAAGTTCACAGTTCGGGTCGCCAAATAGGGGGCCATCGTCTAGATTGTTATTCATTCTTGTCTCCTTGTAATTTTAAGCTATTACAGCATAATATTTAATTCCTAAATTCGCTATACTATATTTTTAAAATCAAATCAAGACTTTTCTAATATAAATGTAAAATCTTTTTTATTTTTGTTTGCAATGAGATCACTATCAAACGCCCTTTGAAGAAATTTTCTACATCTATAAGATCTCTAGAACCTCCGGAACTATGTCTTGCAAAGTTGTGTCAACTACCACCTCATCTTCTCTTTGGAAATAAACAAGAACTGATTGCTTTGAACATTCAAGCTTATAAACCAAGCCTTGATAGGGCAAATCACAACTGACGCCGTTGATTGACAAAAATATAATATCGGATTGATTGCTCGCTCTAAATCGTTTCGCAAACCAACGAGCCTTGTCGATGGATAAGGAATACGATGCCCCATCTTTAAATGCCTCGTTATAAACGCCCCGATAGCAGACAACCGTGTCGGGGAGATCCTTTAATTTTTTAATCTCAGATTTTTCCATAACATGTTCGGACCCTACTTTTTTAAGCTCGTTAATAAAGTCAAATCCATTTTGCAAAGAATACAGGGATGGAAACTCGGCGCTCACCCAGCAGTCTCGCAACAATTGTCCTCGCTGTGTTTTTGTTAAAAACCGTTGAATCAATTGATACAACGAGACTTTTTGTGATTTATGAACGAGCATAAACAACACACTAACAAAATCCTTGTCAGGAATTGTTTTTACGAGATTTTTATAATACGCAAAGAAAGAGGGCGGATCTTGATGAGCGAGGATTATTTTGCCTCCATCGAAGGCAGCGCCCATACTGTTTAATAAAAAGTCTATGCAAAAACTTGCCCTATCAGAGACGTATGAAGTTAAAAACTCTTCTTCATATTTATCTATATAGCTTAAAATTATGTTTTTAATACGATCAACACTCATTCTCCCCCCGATCTTAGCCCAGTATTACAGCTTCTCATTTTCTTGATTTCATAATAATTAATTCTGTCATAGAAATCAACATCTTCTACTCTCATTTCCGTTTACCTAATTGGGTGCAAAGCTCGGCATCAATAACCCCATATCAAGTCGAAGGATATTCAACTGTTTTTATTTTATTCCCATAATCAAAAGCAGGAGGATTTTTTATGGTTACCATATCTCAAATTGCAAAACTCAACGCCCGGCCCGAGCTTGTTCGTGAGTTTTTTTCCAGACTAAAGCCTGGAGATATTCTCACTAACGCACAGGTTCATGCATTCTTTAGTGCCGATTTTGCTTCAGCTTCAATGCTGTTAAGGCGGATGATTAGTCACGGGTTTGCAAAAACAATCGATCACGCCATCGACGACAAGACAACATTGCGTCCAATATATTATTACTATGAGAATCTTTTTACCAAGTCTTCAAAGTATATTGATGATTGTGATTTTTTCAATCTGACTAATTGTCCAAACGCAGATGTTTACGTTGTTACTGGTCCGTATCCAATGAGTGCGGTTAAAATTATCAAACCTTTTCACAGCTTTTTATAGAAAATATAAACATGATCACTTGCTATAGAATAATTACAGAATTTGATGTTGAACATAGGATTGAGTTCATAAATTTGCTGTGTCGATTCGTTTACAATGAAAAAATTTATTTTTCGCATGAGAAGAAAAAAGATGACAACAAATGGCTACACCCCTTTCATTTTGATTGCCCAATGGCAAAAACACCCGAGGACGAAACAGATTTGTCAGTCTACTGTATCCCAATGATTACCACACAAAAAACTTATCTGCATAAAAAATACAATCAATACGGGTTCAAATCTATTGTAGTACTCGAAATAACAGCACAAAAAAATCCTGTCACAAAAGCTTTTATAGATTTTTTCACACAGAGTATAAATAAAGAATCTTGGAAAAGTATATAAATCTTCTTGATCATTAGGGCACATACGCTATTCTCGAACATATTTACTTTTTATTACGATTGTGTAATTTAACATTATGTTCAAGGAGATTAAAATGTCTCATTCTTCTGATTTGGTTTTCGGCAACGAAACCAGGACCGTCACTATCCCTTCAGACTTTTTCTTGAAGGCGTGCACCAACGACTATAACGACTACAGGTCTGCTTTACCTCGCGAAATATTCCAAAACAGCATTGACGCAAAGGCAAAAACGATCAATTGCGTATTTAACTATAACGAAAAGTCTATTACAGTTACAGATGACGGAACAGGAATGGACCGCGACATCATTCTGAATAAGCTTTTGGTTATGGGGGGCTCTAGCAAGTCCGGGTCTGATAGCGTTGGACATTTTGGAAAAGCGAAAGAATTGATTTTTTTCGCTTGGAACAGGTATGAGATTCATACAAACACTAATCTTGTGCAGGGTAAATCTGCGCATTATACGATTCAGGACACAAAAGACGAATTTCAAGGGACAAAGATCAAGTTGTTTATCGACGACGAAGACTTGCTATTTTCTCTTGAAGACAGGTTTCGCGACGTTGCCGCTCTTTGCAACCGTAACTGCAAGATCTTTGTAAACGATGATCTAATCAGTTATACGCTCAAGAACAAAAGACTTATGATTGATTACGGATGGGCAAAGCTCTACCGAGTCAAGTGCCCCGTAACTTACGGCGGATATCCATACCTCTTTGTTTGCGTCAACGGAATCTGGATGTTTACCAACACCATATCAAGGCAAGATATCTGCAAGTACAACTACATTCTCGATGTTGACCAATCGGTATCGAACATCGAAGAAACTTTAACGTCGAACAGAGATGGATTTAAATCTGGATATCGATACAAGTATCGCCAAATTGAAGAATATCTTTCAAGGGAAGGCCTGTCTTCTCAGCGAAACGAAAAAAAGGTAGTTGAACGCAAAATCACAGGAAAGGGCGTCCTTGTTTTTAAAAAAGAAGAAGATGCTGTCTTCAATGATCGAAACAATATTCAATTGGACGACGAACAAGTTGAAGTCAATAGAGCCGCGAAACATGATATTGATTCAGTCGAAGCTCCGTCGGGATATGGAAATAACGACGACCCTGAACCAAATGAAATTGCGTCCTGGAATATTGAACGTGCTGAGGAAGGCGGGCAAAGAAGTCGGTTCGACGAACATCTTCGCATCATGCTTGAAAGCATCGGGTGGAAGCATTCGTTTGAAGTTGTTGCTCCGAGTAAAACAACAGAAGCAACAGCTTTTTTGAAAAGTGATAAGTGCGCTAGGTTTACTCAAATGTGGATCGAGGCGCTCGCTAAAGTTTGTGCTGATAACGATCTTTGCATTCCCGTTACTCCTGGACTCATTTTTGATATGGAATCAGATGACGACGGAGTTACACTCGGAAGAACAAAGAGTGGCGATAATGGAGAATATGCGATTTTTGCAAATCCCTTAAAGCTGGTAAGGATGAAAAAGATTGCTTCAGATAAAACAATATGGAGAGACAAGAAGGCCATGTTTAAGCTGTTGCTTGATCTTGCCTGTCATGAAATCGCGCACACATTTTACCCGTATCACGATGAAAGATTTGCGTCTCAGGATTTTACCCTTAGATGTAACCTTGTTTAAGTAACACAAAAACAAAGCCGAGCAGAGATGCCCGGCTTTTTGCTTTCAGATTCCGTCACCATCAAAAAATGTGTTTTTGTCCTTTGAACCAGATATATCTAGAGAGACTCTAGCTTGATACCATTCCTTTAAAAAATCTGTCATAGCTGTCTCAAATTCACCTGGTTCCCTACCTGGATCACCAGACTCGACCTTAACAGTTACGGCATCACCAAAGAATTCAATGCCAGCTCCTGGCTCTGTCTGAGCATGAACTCGGAACCTATACTCTGAAGCCGAGTTTTCTTGAAGGATATTGTCGTTAACTCCTTGCTCCAATTGATGGATTTGATGGTATTTGTGGACCACGTAATCGATATCCCATTCAAATTGAGGCTTAACTGTATCGCCTACCGGGCGTGCGTGACGAGAACACAACTCTTCTTTAATCGGCTCGCCATCAATCCTAAAACCATGCTTATCAAGAAAAGCTCCCATCGCTCTGGTTGAAACTCCAATCTCTTTAGCTATTACAGAGATTTTACCCCACCGAGGAACTTCTCTCTCGTTTTCAGTAATCCCATCGATCCTAACGTGATTCTGATTAAAATAATTAACAACGTTTTGAATGTGCCATTCTTTTTGATAAAACATTTTTTCAGATCTATCTCTGGCCAACCCAAGTTCGCAGGCCTTAGGTGTTGGGAATTTTCCGTCTCTCATACCTGCTTTGATTAAAAATTTACCCACAGCAACAGCAGAAATGCCAAGGATCTTTCCAATGTCACTCAGTGTCCCAAATTCGGTTGGTATATCTGCTTTTTTGATTGTTTCAAATTCATCTTTCTTTTGAAGATATAACGCAGCAACCGTTGGGATACACCAGTCAGATTGAAAAAAATTTACAGTTCCATAGACCCTGGCTAGGTTTCGATCGCAAGCAAGCTTTGTGGGTCTTTTGTTTTCACGAAGTCCATACTTGTCCAAAAATCGACCAACCGCAATAGCCGATATCCCCAGCTCTTTGCCAACGTCAACCTGGTTCCCCCAAACCTTGTCTTCTTCGATATTTTCGCCATAAGTACTAGTCTTTACTCCTGCCTTGCTCAACTTGTCTGCGTCTTTGTTCTGATCACGCGGAATCCATTGAAAAACGATTTTATCGAACATGTCTCTCAATTGAACAGCAGATTGATAAAGAGGCAAAAGCGTTTCGGTTCGAACTTGCCAATTCCCGGAAAGTTGGTTAACGACTAGCGCACTATCTCCTTTTGCTAAAACGCTTCTTGCTCCTTGAGCTACGGCCAACTTCATGCCTTCTATTAGAGCCATGTATTCGGCTTCGTTATTAGAGCCAAACCCAACCCCTTTTGAAACTGAAAACATTTCACCTTCAGGAGAAATCAACAATGCGCCGATGCCTCTCGGTCCAGGGTTGGTGGGCATAGCGGCTCCGTCGAAATAAAGCTCCCAAGTATTAGTCACAGATTTATCGCCATTGTTCATTTTTTTGTCCTGTTAATAAGAAAATAAAAAAGAAAATACCACAATTTTTACAACGAGGTCTCGTGGGTTATACCAAAATAAAACATATTTTTCAAATAATGCCATGCTGTTTTACAAAAATTTGCAAAAAAATCACATAAACTTGTTGATTATTTAAAAAACATTATCTAGTGAAATACCAAGACGTTCTACCATTATCTACAAAACGAGGCGATATGAACCGAAACAATGCTAGGGCGAAAAAATTTCCGTCAGTTAATATCCCTTCCTTTGACTGGAAAACGGCGCTCAATTCTTCTTCTCTCGACGAAATCACTGTTTTTTCATACCACCAGGAAATATCTCGATTTTTAAAATATTTAAAGTCAATATCAAGGTCTGTCTCTGTTGATGCTTTTTTGCTTTATGAAAGACATGCTCAGATAAAAAACTACGACTTATTTACAGCCTCTGACGCCATACGCTGGTATTTCGAGGCCTCAATCCGTAATTTTGAATCAAGATTACACACTGTTTTTAAAGAATACGATTCTCAAGGCATTCAAGCCACGCAAATCCATGAAACACCCATAGAAGAAGTAACTGACGATGCAATCGACGATACAATTGGAACCGCCTCTCCAATAAAGATATTGAGCTGGGAAAAAAAACTTTTTGTCGCCTTTAAAAAACGAGGAATAAGACAGTCAACCCAACTCGCGTACACGAAGTGGATAAACAAACTATCAGACTGGTGCATGACAAAAAATCGGGCGCTAGAAGAAATTAGCGATGATGATGTCTATGAATTTATCGAATATTTAAATTCTAGTACTGGCCTTGGAACAAAAACAATCGAAGGATCTTTGAGTGCGTTTTCTTTCCTTTTTAAAGAAATGCTTGGAAAAAAATTAAACAGAAGGAAGCTTGGCCTCAAAAAAGAAATTACCAAAAAACCTTTACACGTTATTAGCCTCCGCGAAGGACAGCGAATTGTTAACAGAATCCCAAAGCAAAACCGAGTACTAGGCCAACTCATTTTGGAGACAGGTCTACGGCCTTCGGAACTACTAAACCTAAGAATTAAAGATATCGATCTTAATAAGCAAGAAGTCATCGTTCCTCCAAATAACGGAGGAGGACCTCGTCGACTCGCGATATCTAAAGACTTAAAAGACATGATTTACGAATATATACAGTCGCAACACAAAACATTTGTCGAAGATCGCATGACTAAGGTAAGGTTTGGTAACAGTGAAACGGATTCTTATACTATAGAGTCGTGGGAATCATACTGGGTTTTCCCCTCTAAAAAAACAAAGCGAGACAATGATACAAATGTAGTGTATCGGCCACGCATGAGTGACGCAAGCATGCAAGCCATTATTCGTACAGCCGCAAAAGCGGCGGGGCTTTCTGGGAGCACAACCTCATATAGCCTCAGAAACTCTCACGCGATTCAACTCCTCAGTCAAAACGATGATCTGGATGAAATAAAGACCAAAATGGGTTTTCTCAATGAAGAGGCCGCAGAAAGCTATATAAATGAAATAAAACAGTCTGCTCAATGGCGCAGAACTCAGAAACTCGTATAAGCAAGCTACCCATGATATTCGATAAATTTTGTTCTTTTGTAGAAAGACATTACTCACCGTTCAATGCTGTCGCCAGAGAGAGTAAGTTATTCGTTTTTAACAAAATCCCTCATGAGTTCCTCAAAAAAAACGCACAAATGGAGTACAAAAAACACGAAGATATTTTTGCGATTCCGTTTCCAATTACAGCCATAGAAGATCCGGCCAGCCTTATTATTTTAATGGACGAAGAAGAGGGTCAACTTGGATTTGGTTCTCGCAGAAAGTTTATCGAAGTCATTCCATTACTCGTTAATGAAACCGCTTTTTCTGATGGCGATCCCGACTTTAATCCGCTAGAGGCCGCGTCGGCTTCATTTAATGTTGATCCAGCTTCTGCCGTTACCATTAGCTTTGGACACATAGAGAATGGGAGATTCACTGAAGATGGATCTTACATGGAAGGAGCAGTAGAACGCATTATTTTTGCAGACAAAAACAAGGTTCATTATAATTTAAAAGTATCTGAAATGCCAAGAGAGCATGCAAAAGTCATTTATGAAAACGGCATAAGAAACGTGTTTACAGCCCTAGAAGAAATATTGGCTATCTATACCAAAGACTCTTTTGTCTTTGAAGAGCAGCCAGTGACTACCAAACCTAATAAGAATAAAAAAATACTACGATCACACCAACGTCCTTTATTTACAATTCTTAAGCCAGTAGAGATACGGACAAAACTTCAAATCAACACACCGCATTCAGATACACCAACTGGCCGATCATCCCCAATTGCGCACGAAAGACGCAGGCATCCCAGGCGACTTGTCTCTGAAAAAGGCTACTTCAAGAAAGACAAGATTGTTGTTATTCCCGCCACGTGGATAGGTGAGAGCGAAAAAAGGATTGGAAACAAGTTCTATCGAGTAAGACTTGACGTCTAGTGCTCACAAAGATTCGTCCCATATTATTTGCAGTCTATAAAAATTCATCTACACTAAATATTGAGGCTAGTTGTGCGTAGATCTATAATGTATGTTGCTAATATTAAAAGCTCTGGCATCGAGTTTACACATTTGCTCACAGAGCCATTGTTCGGAAAAACCACTACAACAGCTCTGCAAAAAAATAAATCTTATTACTACCCTGACGGATCAATTTTAATCGCTGATCCAATTATTGGAACGTCTATTCAAAGGTATATGATAAGATCCATTAATTCTTTTGGTCAGCAATACATGGGAAAAACCAACGAAGTCGGACTTCACTGTGAATTTGAAGAAAATGGAACATTTCATGAGAGCAATCACTTCGTCTCAAAGGCAAGGTACGACGGGTTAACCAGCTTTTGTGAAAGTCTAATTCAGTTCGCCTTGTCTACCCATTTTTACGCACTTTTCCTGTACCACAAAGCTGTCTTACAGCAAATTGACAACGCCGTTTTAAGCGAGTGTCTGTCTTATTTTAATGATGGTCTCGCGTCTGAGACAACACAAAACATTTCCAAGAGTATACTCAAGTCCCTCGCCAAAGACCCGGTGATATATGCAATGTCACTCAGATCGGGGACATCATCGGTCTTACATCGCGTATATGAGTTGTTAGTCTTTTTTGCGCCGATACTTAATAATTCAATATATCTTCTTGATCAGCGTCTTGAAAATATTCTTATCAACACTAAAATCAAGCTTACTCTAGACGAAATTCATTTGCCGCAAAACGGTACAGCGATTGCGTTTCAAAAACCAATACTTTCATTCACTGGAAGTGAGCATATAAAATGGGACGTATACTCTGTAATTATTACAAAGAGTGTTGATAAATTAATGTTTTGTGTGTTGTGTCGATGTGCTTTGTCTTGGGATATTCACTACTTTAATATAGACACAGTTAATAACACGAATTTGCTTTGTGACATGCCAGACTCTTTGATTAATTTTCCTAGAGAAATATTTGACGCAGAGTCTGTATTAAGAATTATCAATCTTAGCTTGTGTTCGATATTATACATAATTAATCATCCAAGTTGTATAAAATATGTTCCTGAGGAGGATGAAATTAAAGATAAAATAAGTAAGATGAAAAATATTAAAAAAATAGACAAATTAAAAAAGAGAATACAAAACACTATAAACTATTCTTATATCTATCCTTCAAACTCTGTAGAAAAATACAATGAATCAATCAGTAAACATTCATCTACAACGAGAAATAACCCCTTTAAAATTGTAGCCGGACACTTCAAGAATCAACCATACGGCAAGCAACGGTTGCTTCGCAAACATATATGGGTCAAGCCATATATCAAAGGGAAAGATACCGAAGCCACAATTCCCGAGTCTATTCAAATCAAGAAAGTCAGGGCTTAACTCTTTCTATATCCGACTCAATACAGCTATTCACAATCCAACACTTAGTTCGTGTTGACTTTTTATTGTTTTGTGATACAATCCATTTTTATATTAATCATAAATTAAGGAAATGATATGGATGAAGTCAGTAACGTCCTTAATCCTCTGCATTCATCGATCTTATCTTTTTTAAACAGTCAAGACGAGTTTCACAATAAACGTCTTGCCTTCTTAGAATATGATGAAGACTTTAACGATGAATACATGTCTATGCAAGACGCTGAAGAAAAATTACGTCATGCTCTAAAGTGGCCACACAAAGGCCCTGATCTTAGGCTTGCGAAACAAGTAAAAACCATGCTTGAAAAGCAAAATATTTTTTTCGCTTTCAGGCAAACAGCAAAAAAACAAGGATTTGACGTAAAAATAATTGGAAAACAGGTTTTTAAAGAATGGATTACCGAGCTAAACAAGGTTCGCAAGCGGGTCAGCCTCTCAAAGTTAACCACTTCACTTGAAGAAATTGAGAGTATATATAGTTGATTATTCATTATTGACACAAATCTTGTTTTAGTGTTATACCTACTACATATTGATCTGGTTTAATTGTTAAACAGATATATCTAAACAAGTAACAAATAATTATAAGGATTGGATTCTAGAATGAGAAATTTCAAGATTCGTCACTGTGTTATGGTTTTTTTGGCTATTGCATCGATTGTAATGACCGGCTGCGCGGGCAAGCAGATGACTCGCGCTGAGCAGCTTGCTCTTCGTGATAAGTCTCGCGAAGCTGCGGTAAACACCTATCAGGGATTTACCAAAGACCAGGTTATTGAAGCTGCCGAAAAAACACTCCGGCTGATTGACCCGACCGACGCGGTCTTTACCCATACCGAAGACAAGATGGTCATGACACGCCCGTACTCCCTGTTTCTGGGTGTCAGCTCTGTGCATGGATACGATTTCTGGATTATGGAGTTTAAAGAGAAGGAGAATCAGACCATTGAAACGACGGTAACGGTCGTTACGATTCAGAACTCCGGGCCTTTTGCGCAGATGCCGAAGATCCCACCCCTTGGTGGTGTCGGTGTAAGCCAGTCTACGCTTTCGGAGGCCGAGGCCAAGGCTTTTTACAAGCGACTTGATTACATGCTTGGCATTGAAAAACAGTGGATGACCCGCGCCGACGCCCTCAAAATGGCGGAAGAAAACGGCTATGTCACTAATATCGGTGCCTATGGTGGCCACTTCAACTTCCTGTGTGGTGATAACTGGTACGGTATCGCCGACAAGTCTCCCAACAGTTAACAGCTTAGAATAAAAGACCAATTAAGTTGGCAATCACGAAAAGGCGAAAATTTCGCCTTTTTTTATTTTTTTTTGAAAAAGTCTGAAAAAATGGTTTTCCCAAAACAAAGGGGTGAGGGCGGCGATTAAGCTGGTCGATTTACATATCGCAAGGCATAATTCTCGCTCTCATAATTTTCTGAGGACTTGAGATAGCGACGTGGACCGGGGATGCACCGGAATGGGCAAAGGGTTGGATAAACGCGAAGCGACCCAATTGGATGCGCTAAAGAAGATGCCATGTTAGAAGTAGTGAGAAAGAAGCGCCCATAGGACACGTTAAGGAAGAGTCTTGAGTACGCGTACGCGCTTTCACAGAAGGGCCTATGTAGGAAAAAGACGAACCGAACCATGTGGTACGACAAGAGCGACAGGTCTGTGAACCTGGGGTACTAAAAAATCGCCAAAGATAGTTGCGTATCTTCTGTCTCAAGTCCTCTTTTCTTTTTAAAATTTGTTTCTAAAGTGATTGACATGAAGGCGATTATTTCGTATATATGATATACAATGCAAGTAGTGAATAAATTATTCTAACAAAACAATATAATAAAAATTTATTCGACTGTATATATCTCGGTGTGGCCTAACTTGGTAAGGCGCGTGCTTTGGGAGCATGACATTGTAGGTTCAAATCCTGCCACCGAGACCACAAATTTTTTGCGGAAGAGTGTGTGAGTGGCTTAAACAGGGAGTCTTGAAAACTCTTGGCGGTAGAAATATCGCCCACTGGTTCGAATCCAGTCTCTTCTGCCATTATTTATGCTGCGGTAGCTCTAACGGTAGAGCAACTGACTTGTAATCAGTAGGTTGTGAGTTCGAATCTCACCCGCAGCTCCATCTTTTTTTTATTAGTTGTAACTCTTTTTTTGTGAATAATAAGCCGACACATTGTTAAAATACACTAAAAGTAAAGCCAATCAATCCAAAATACAGAAAATTCTATATCAACGAAGCCATCAACTGATAGTAATGAATCAAACCAAACACTACAACAATCTGACCCCGGCTGAGGCAGAAAGACTGGCCCTTGTCGCAGAAGAAGCCGGTGAGGTTTTACAGGCTGTTGGGAAAGTCCTCAGGCACGGGTATGATAACTTCAACCCCAAAACAGGTCTCACCAACAGAGAGGCGCTGTCTCAAGAAGTAGGGGATCTCCTAGCTGTCATTGCATTGGCCGGGGAAAGGGGCGACATCAACGCTAGTATTGTATCCAAATTCAAGGACGAAAAGCTAATAAAAGCAAAGCCGTACTTAAGACATAACTGACAGTTTTTTATACCGACGTATCACAAGCTCCCATTGGGGGCTTTTTTGTTGCGTATCTACAAGAATTTTATTGAAAAAGTTTTGTAAAAAACTAAATTGTACCAAATATTATAATTATGAGGTACAAACATGTTTTTCACATTACTACTAACAACCCTGGCTATTTCCCTACTTGTCTCTTTTTTGACGGCACGTACATTCAGTTCTTCGATTACTAAACTCTTACAAAGGATTATAAAGGACGACATCGCATCGGCTTGGACAAAATACATACTATTTTCTACCTATGTGATTGGTATATCTGGCGGTGTCCGTCTTAAGGAGTTGGAAAGGTATATAAATCCCGGATCAGGGCAAAGAATGCCGCTGGTTCTGGACATGGAGAGATGGACTGTTGAAATATATAGAACAGTTCTTGAAACGCTCCAAAGCTTGTCTGGTTTATACTTTTTTGTTTTTGCAATAGCGCTAATTGCCTACGCTATAGTCAGATCTTCAGAGTCAAGGGCCTTGAGAACTCCAACTGGCAAGACTTACGCCAAACCAGGCCCTCTTCACATAAGGTCCGAACAAGAAAAGGGAAAGAATATTGAAGTATCAGAAACTTCCCCAGAATGAAATTATTGCTCGGAAATTCGAAGCAAGAGCAAGGGGAGGGAATAGAAATCCCTCCCTTTTGTTTTTCTTGATAAATGCCGTTCATGAACACCTATCAGGTCAAAACATAAATCAAGTAAAAAAAATATCAAATCCTAGGATTAGAGGTTAACGCGTTCTATAAACAAATCACAAAATAAAAGAGTTCTACAAAAAATGACCAAGGTGTTTCTGTCGTGCGAGCCCAAACCGCTTCAAGAAGAACTCGCAAAATTTGAAAAAACCATAACCATAAACGCTGTATTTGATAAACACATCGTAAAAGGAAGCATTGCAACCTTTGTAGGCCAGCATGAGGTCGAATTTTATTGTGAAGGAGAGCAGGACTTTTTAGGAGTCAGGCACGTTGAAGCGATTGGAATAAGCCAACTAAGCATTGAAACGATAGAACTGATTCTTCAAACTCTTAAATGTAAGCCATTTGTTACTAGTTTCTTTTGGGAATACAGCAAGTTCATCGAAGGCGGTCGAAGACCGGAAAAAGTATCCAAAGCAGACTTGGATAATATTAAAAAAGCATACATAACATACAAAGCTCTAATTAATAACGTACAGCAAGCCATAAATTTTAATGACAGTAAGGTAGTTGATGCGACAGAACATTTAATAGAAATTTTTAATACACTAATTTTGATTCAAGACGACATTAAATCAGATAAAAATTCTATCACCCCTCTTGGGGATAAGTGGAGCATTGAAATGCAAGAACTCAATACCTCGTCTTTTCGTTTTGCAAAAAGAGACTACATTGTAAGAGTTACGGCAGAGGATGTGAGCAACCTTTTTGTGTATAATGGAAAAAAATATCGATTTCAAATAGTTTATAACCCTCAAGATCGAAGAATTTCGGTTTATAGTGATCCATGCATGGAACAAAAAGCGGCCTATGGTCTTGCAAGAAAGTGGTGGGGAGAACAAAGCGAGGGCGGAATGTGGTTCGGTAGATCACCGAAAGGAGTTGCAATGACTGCTGAAGATGTCAAAGCCGCTACATATGATCTTGAAGGCTATCTAGACTTCATGCAGATGTTTGAAGAAATGATGGATGTGGATAACGGTGATGCCACGGCCAATAAAAGCAGGGTGGCTTAAGACGAGAAAAAGGGGAGCCTAACACAGGACAAACTAGGTCCCAATGATTAAATAGGCTTCCTTTTTTTTGTTTTCGTTCAACCCGACAAACAAAACAAAAGATATTTTATTTAAATTGGCATTTTTAATTTTGGACATGACAAAAACTAAGTCCATGTCATCGGTTATTGCATCGTATGTGTCTAAAATAAAGACATCGCCGATTTCCTCATTGTATAAATAAGCCCCAAACTTCTTTATTTTTTTATGATGAAAAGAATAAAAGCCATTACTGATTTTAGGGTTAAGCCGAGTGGATCTGACTTGAGTCAATGACTTGGAAATCTTAAAAGCCTTGTGGGATGCGGCTACATGAAGCGGTTTATACTCCCCTGTGATTGAAAGCATAGAAACATCCAGGGCGGAACCATAAAGCCAATCGGAGTGATCTTGATTGTCCCCACTCCTTTTATGTCCAGATGGCACAATATTAACCCAATTATCTGTAAGAAAAAACATTTCCGGCTTTTTTAGTACCCATCTTTCAAATGGGACTCTCGGGACATCAATTATCTTGGAGACTCCATCAAACGAATATGACAATGAAATATAGTCCGAACCGGCCTGGCTCCGAATTTTCGAACGCATCACGCCTAGTGCCGACATATCCAGGTCTGGAATGCACTTAATTGACAATTTGTTTGATAAATTATCTCTTAAGTGCTCCAAAACATCTGATTCGGATATAAACCCAGGAATATCCAAAATCATAGCTACAAGTATGATCTGTGTCGTTTTTCTACACCTAAGTACCGGAACCTGCCTGATATCCCGAACATCAATCTTGCGATTGCCTTCTATAAATTCAGAAAGTTTGAACGCAATAGTTCCTACGCTATGGTCGTTGATGCAAAGCAAAATCTTATCAGACACCTCGGATAGTGATTCATAGGAATCACTGACTCCTACAAACTGCTTTGTATATTCCTTATAAACTTCACACAGGTCGATATAAGAATGAATTCTAATCTTTTTGTTTAAATAACTAACATAACTATAAGATTTCCTAAGAAAAAAAGTGTAGTCTTCATCCGGACAAATCTCCCCCCGTAAAAGTAGCTCTGCCTCTTGAGCGCGAGAACTGTATGGCATTATGAAGTCCACAGATTCACGCCACTTTCCACTTAACATGAGCTGTCGAGCTAACTCGATCGTGGAAGCGGAAGGTATGCAATCGATAAGGGGAGGTCCCTTTGAGTCTGACATGTTATCCCCGGTTTGTTAAAAAGGCGGATTTTATACTTAATAAGAAGAAGTCATTTTTTGAAAAAAAATAGATTATCAATTTGCCATAAATCAAATCGGACTGTTTTAGTACGATAAGAATAACTTTAATTATGTCAAGCCAAGAGATGATTTGACTGGCTAATCAACCGGTTTTTGCCAAGAATATTAATGGAGTTACGCTCTGGCCTAACTTAAGTCAACTCATCATAATCACGATTTAGGCATAGTTATCGGCTGTCCTACCGGTATCGAATCAAATATGCAGAACCTCAATTCTTTTCGAAATCCAAGCCTAGGCTTACGACAAATCTTTTTTTTGGTATTTTTTTGTTTCCCAAAAGATAGGATACTTGATTTCGATACTTTCAGCAGGAGGGATGTTTATTCCTCAAAAAGACCGCTGATAAAATCAAATGCAACAGGATTGAGATAGCGCTGTCGCGCTATAATACGAAGCAATTCGTGTCCACTAAAATAGCGTGACTTTAGTGCTTTGGTGTTGACTCACATTTTATAAAAACAACAAAAGTCAGTATTAATTGAAATTTATTTTACACACTGTTGATTTTTGACTTCAATTTGTTTATAACTAATTTCTAGTTTATGACTATTGCTTATTATAATAAATATAAAACAGTATAATGGAGAAAAAATATGGCAAAAAATGATTTTAAACGTACCACAATTACCGTAGAAGTTTTGAGCAATGGAGAAAACTTGGCCGAATGGAGCCTTTCAGATATTATTGAAAACATGGATGCTGGAGATCTTGTTGGAAAGTGGGAAATCACAGATGACGAGTCTTTGGATGGATCGGAAATGGCTGAAGCGCTGGTGGAATTTGGGTCCGAACCAAACTTCTTCAACTTGGACGAAGATGGAAACGACCTCGACGACGAGGATGAAGACGACGAGTACTAAAAAACTTTTATCTGACTTTAAGCCCCGCCTTGAAATCGGGGCTTTTTTATTTTTTCTTGATTTATTATTTTTGTCCGAGACAATTATATATTCACCAAAACAAAATAGAAAGTTTTTTGTATAACAATATAATGTAAGGAATTATTATGGACACTACCCGCTCAAGCTGGAACGAATACTTTGTAGATATTATGAATATTGTTGCGACTCGCTCGACATGCCTCAGACGCAAAGTAGGAGCTATCGCGGTCAAAGATCGCAGAATTGTTGCCACTGGTTATAACGGCTCTCCAAGCAAGACAAGTCATTGCGCCGATGTTGGATGTATTCGTCAGCAGATGAATATTCCATCGGGGACAAGACATGAACTGTGTCGAGCCATTCATGCCGAACAGAACCTCATCATTCAGGCCGCAATCCACAGTCAGAACCTCGAAGGATGTGACATTTATTGCACAACTCAGCCTTGCATTATTTGTGCAAAAATGCTGATTGGATGCAAAGTTAAAAACATTTACTATCAACAAGGCTACAACGATCCGCTTTCTGAAGAGATGTTCAAAGAAGCTGGAATTAATTTGGTTCAGATTTAAACGAATAAATATTCAAGGAGGCTTTATGATCGTTGGATACTTGATTACAATGTCCAAAACCAATTCTGAAACCCAGTACATTACTGTTGATGAATACAGCGGAGGCTATCTGTGTTGGACAACGTTTATTGGCTCTGCAAAAGTATATTCGACTGAAGAAGAAGCCAGAAAAGAACTTAACGATTCTGACTTCACAAAAGATGTCAAGTTGTCCAGTGGGGAAATGCACCCGGCCCGCCTTATCCACTCCGGTTTGGGGCTAAGCAATAGCCGCATGGAAAACAGCGGAATCATATCAATTCAACCTCTTGAACTCGGTGATGCGATTTATTCCAAGTCAGTAACTGCTTCTTTACGGCGTCCTAAAAAGAAATATTTGAGGACAATGGATAAATCCGTTTGCCGTGATTGTCTGGAAGTCCTGGCTTTTGGGAACGAGGCAATAGACGTCCTTATTCATCATTACGGAGAAGGGCTTGCCCACGAACGCCTTGAAGAAATCGAAAAAGGCATTCAATCCATGTGTAGAGTCTTGGACGGAATTGGTAAGCAGATTATTTTTACCTTTGTTTCCGATAACGAAGACAAAAAAATCGATTTTTCCAGCGCTACTTGTGAGTGCTGCGGAACAAAAAAAGCTGGCGAACGATATTTCGCCAATTTCCTGGAAATTACAACAAGCGTTAAGCCCTAATCAAGCCTAGCGAAGAATATCAAAACAAAATCAACCAAGCCGTCAGAACATGACGGTTTTTTATTTTATATAGGACAAAATATGATCGATAACTTTGTAGCCAACGAATTAACAGATACGGAAAGAATTGAATTCATAAATTGCATGAAAATTCTCAACAACAAAGTCAAGCCAAGATCTAAGCAAGAAATTGTATCTGCTCATATTAGAGTAGAAGAAATGTTGTTTTCTTTTTTACACAGACTTAAAATTGACAATCCAGAAAGAGTAATGATCATGTCTGCTCACGACTTTCTTGACAAATTTGAATACAGCGTGTTATTCTATTATGCAGACAAATTTATAAAAGAATTTTACATAAACGGAGACGGTTATGAGAAAGGGGAAGGAAATCCTCGTTATCAAAACGGCGGATGTTAGGTTTCGAAAAACTATCGCGAAACCAAGCGCTGTAATCAAAAGCAGAATTGGACCTTACACAAGAAAGACAAAACACAAAACCTGCTTCGAAGAGTAGGGCGATTGCATGATTCGCACATAAAAAAATGAAGAAAAAAAACAAAAAAACAAAAAAACAAGTCGTCACGACATCTAGGCTTCCTCGATTTGAATTCATATTCTATGAGGAAAGCCTCGATCCACGTTGTATTGAATTTAAGGAAGTTGTCAAAGCAGCGTCTAAAGTATGTAATAGTGAGTTCTTTAGAATCAATACAGAAAAAAACGAATTTCTACTTGAAACAATCCTGGAATTGAGTTCCCGATTCCCAGATGGAATCCTAGGTTACATGTCCAAAAAGCAGACTATTGAATACTATTTGTCGGCCTTGATCTACACTGCCATTGATAAGGAAAAATATTCAGATTACATCAAAAACTGCATGTTTTTTGTAGAACATCATGGCGGACCCATATTTAAAATTAAAGTCTCTTCAATGAGAAGACTCTTGTGTTTTGATAACTATGCTTATTTCCCTCAAAACCGAATTACCTTCAAATACGAAGGTGAAAACTTCGACTTGGGATTCAGCAAACACGCTTTAGATCGATGCTATGAACGCCTTGTACTAAAAGGATCTTGGCATCAAACTCATCATCTTTTTTTTCAGTTTATGTGCAGAAATCTTTACGTTGAAAAAGCGTATGTAATAGACGCGAATGATTCAAGAAAGAAAAAAATCAGCGCAGCCTTGTATAGACCGCTGTTTCCTGACCTTGATTTTGACAATAACGTGATCAAACACGTGCTGTCGAATGAATGCGTTGACCACCAAAAATATCAGTACTACTTAAAAGTTGGATACGCGCCATTGATTTTTGACAAAGCCAGAAAGACAGCCAAAGCAACAACGGTTTTATTTACCGGTATGGGAACCACCCCGGAACAAAAAATCTTTACCGACCAGGATAGGAGCAGGTTTAATGAAGACCTTCTCGCTTTGTCCCGCTCTTTTCGTTCCATAAACAACAAGGATTTCGTTTATGACAATGGCGCTTATTTTTGGGATGAATGTATAAAACATGGATTTAAGCTCATCGAGAAAAAGGAACGTAGCGAAATCGTTTATCGTGGCTCAACATTTTTCCCAAAGAATTTTCGCATCCAAAACTAGCTCAAAAGGATGTCTGCAAATTCCGCAATAGTTGCATCTCTTTCATTTATTTTATCATCTTTGAATCGGAGCACCACGATGGTTTCATCATACAAAACCACGTTAGCTATAGCCCTGGCAATGGCTTGGTGCATTTCAAATGGATCGTAATTGTTTACGTATATATATTTTTTTCTTACATCAACAGCAAACATAATTTTAGCAGTTTTTTCTTTAGGCGAAAACGAGAAACATTTATACCCTAAATAATCAACAATATCGATAAGACTAAAATAACTTTTACATGCAGATTTTTTAAGAATTTCAACTTGACGACGAATATCCATATCATGTCCCTTAATTACCAATAGATGATTTGAATTTTTAAAAATTATATTGATATTAACCAATTTTTAGATACATATAGTTTTATACACAATTTTGCTTTTGTGCGCAATTGATTTATGTTAAATGTTATTTAAGGAGAAAATATGAGTAAAGCAGATTCAGTTTTTATCACTATGTGCGAGGACATTCTTCATAACGGAGATTCTACCGAAGGAGAAAAAGTCCGTCCCAAATGGGAAGACGGAAGTCTTGCACACACCATTAAACGCTTTGCGGTTGTGAATAGATACAAGTTGTGGGAAGAATTTCCAATTCTCACCCTTCGGCCAACAAATCTTAAAGCAGCTATCGACGAAGTGCTGTGGATATGGCAGAAGAAATCCAACAACATTAAGGACCTTAACAGCAAGATCTGGGATAGTTGGGCTGATGAAACCGGCTCGATTGGAAAGGCTTATGGCTACCAGCTTGGGGTAAAACACAAGTATAAAGAAGGAGAGTTCGACCAGGTCGACAGAATCCTTTTTGACCTCAAGAACAATCCATATAGTCGGCGAATTATTGCCAACATGTATAACCATACAGATCTGCACGAGATGGGTCTTTACCCTTGTGCCTACAGCATGACGTTCAACGTGGTTGGCAACAGACTTAATGCTGTTCTTAATCAGAGGTCGCAGGACGTGCTCGTCGCCAATAACTGGAACGTAGCGCAATATGCGGTTCTCGTTCACATGTTTGCCCAGGTTAGCGGACTTGAGGCCGGGGAACTTGTTCATGTCATTGCAGACGCGCATATCTACGACAAGCACATTCCTCTCGTGGAAGAACTTATTCGTCGCGAGCCGTTTCCTGCTCCAAAACTTGTCATCAACCCTGACGTTACCAGTTTTTATGATTTTCAAGTCTCTGACTTTGTGCTTGAAAACTATCAGGCCGGACCACAGATTAAGAAAATACCGGTAGCGGTGTAGGGGGGTTGTCATGAATGCCATCGTAGCCGTGGACTTGAATTGGGGGATCGGATGCCGTGGACAACTCCTGGCGCACGTCTCCGAAGACCTGAGGCGATTCAAAGAAATGACCACGGGTAAAATCGTAGTAATGGGAAGAAAGACCCTTGAGTCGCTTCCGGGCGGAAAACCTCTGCCCCACAGACAAAACGTAGTTCTTAGCCGAAATCCCGACTATAATCCTAACGGGGTGATTGTTTGCAACTCCGTAAACGAAATGGTTCAGAAATTCGGTCCCAAAGAACAAGAATATATGTTTGTGATAGGAGGCGGCGCAATTTATTCCAAGATGCTTCCTTTTTGCAAGAAAGCATATGTTACCTGTATACACGAAAAATATGAGGCAGATACATACTTTCCAAATCTTGAACAAGACGAAAACTGGACATGCATTGAAATAACTCCGGTAGAGACAGCTTCGGGTATTCAAGTGTCGTATATGACGTTTGAAAACATAAAACCTGTTTTGTTGTAAAAACAAACCAAACTCAACAGAGCTATCGCAACACGCGGTAGCTTTTTTTATTGTTTTTTTTGTCAAAATGCTGTATACATATATTAGAGCTAAAATATTTTCACAAAACCGAGGTAAAAATATGAGCAAAACAATTATTACAATTGATGACTCAGCAAGCGTTAGGCAGATGGTTCGATTTACCCTTGCTGATGCTGGATATAACGTGATTGAAGCTTGCGACGGCGTAGACGCTCTAAAGAAACTTGATTGCCCAGTAGACATGATTGTAACCGACCTAAACATGCCCAACATGGATGGAATCGAGCTTATCAGAACATTGAGAACCTCACGACATCACAGATTTACACCAATCGTCATGTTAACCACAGAATCTCAAGATGAAAAAAAGGCGGCAGGAAAACAGGCCGGAGCAACGGGGTGGATCGTCAAGCCCTTTAAGCCAGAGCAACTCCTTGCCGTTACCAAAAAGCTTGTCAGGTGAAAATGCGGGTGAAAGCGCGGGTAAAAACATATATGGACACAAATAAAATTACAAAATTCCGGAATGTTAGGCTGTCCGTTGTCGATCTCGGAATAGCCATCGTTCCCCAACAAAGGCCAAAATCCATCGCCGACATCTATGCAGTGGCGAACTTCAATAACCTAGAAGTCGTCGAAGAAAAAGACTTGGTTCGTGTGAACGGGGATCAGGATGTTTTTGGATTTGTGCCTTTGGTGGATTTTGATACAAAAAAATATAGCAAAGAAGAAGTGAAGCAATTGCTGGGGATCAAATACGTTTCCCGTGGTGCTCACAAACTCTCGCATAAGCAACCAAAAAATTTTATTTTCTCTAAGCCATTTCGTGTACTGACCGCAAACTAAAAGGGCAACACAAGACAATGCGCAATATAGACAAAATCTGTATTGCGCATTACTATTGAATTGGCGTGTTTTTATCGACTTTAATAGTTGTGCTTAAACCTTTTATATTGCTTTCAAGCCTTGACTTATATCCTTCAAAAACAGATGAATTCGCATTTACAATTTCATCAGTAATCTCTTTATCACTCCCGCCAAGTTCTGTATCTACGACATGGACCTCAAATTCCCCATCATACTTATATATCTGTTCAGATTCAATGGTCTTGCATATCTTGTCGGAACTTGAGCGGATACCAAAATCAGGGAATTTTCTATTTAAAACATGTAACAACTCTTGCTTTGGAACATCTAAAATAGGTGTGCCAAAATCCAAAACATGACTTCTTTTTTTAACTATATGAGCCAAGCGGTTATAACATAACATAGTATAAAGACTGATGTCGGCTATTTTTGGCTTTATATCGACGACTAGATCAACATATTTAAGCGTCTCTGGACGCTCGGGATCTAACATTTCTCCGAACATTTCCAGTTTATCAACATACACGAAATATCTGTTTGAATTGCTTAAATACGTTAAATAATGATACAGTTCATTTAATTCTAATATAACGAATTGCGAAGGAATCTTTGGCGATGGAGATAGGCTAAAGTGCGGCTTTAAAAACGCGAGTCTATCGAATCGTTTAATATTAGAAATGTTAAAAATTGGGATATTAAAGCTGTCTTCGGTGAATGAAAAATCCGGGTATTTATCCAAATTATCTACAGAACAAAGAACTCTTTCTTTTCTTTTTTTGTGTTTACCAAAAACAAAAAGATTTTTACTCATTTCCTTATAGGTAATTACCCCTTTTTCAACAAGAACATCTAAAAACGCTTCACAGGCGCTAATTGTTCCACCAAAATAATCATGAACCAGCTCAAGGCTTATTTCATCAAGATTTCTTGCCCTATAGCAAAAACTAGAGACCTGCTGAAGATCTTGCCCAAACCCATTTTTCTTTGAAGTCATATCACCTCCATTTAACAAGACAAAAAATACGCGTTCAGACGTGATTTGTCATTTTTTTTATTTCCTTCGTGAAAATTTTCTTCTCCCACGGAAATAGGTAACAACAAACTTTTACCTGAAAGGGAGAATGATATGATTTCTGAAATCTGGAAGACTACTGGCATTGCTGTTACCCCCGAAGCCTTTCATCGTGCCCCGGAAAAGTTCGATTCTCTTGGCGCTGTGGGAAGGTCTATCGCTGAAGCCGGTTTGTGTATTGTTGTTCTGTCTAAAGGGGGAGATCATATATCGGTGCCGCTAACCAAGCGTGAAACAGCTCGTGTTTTGGTCGACGGTGGAATTCTTGTGAACACCATGACGGGTGAGGGTTGGAACTCCTTATATGATGAAGAAACAACGGTTTGCTTCCTCGGGAGCAGGATGGATATCCCCTCAATTCTGGAAAAGAAAATGGATCTTGAACGAATCCCCGGACTCTCTTTAGTGACCGAATCGGATTTTTCCTACCATCAGCTTGTTGTCAATGCATAATTGTAAATAATATCTCATATACACCTCGAAAAACCAGAGAGCCCTTTAGCCTAAAAACTAAAGGGCTCTCTGGTTTTTTATGCCTGAGCGATCAGATCCCGTCTAAAAAGCAAGTCAATTGACATCCTCCCCGGCCTGAACGCCGAGGTCTTTTGGCGAAGAGTGATAAGACTACCCACGTTCTCCATTTCGCAGAGCGATAATTAATGCCGGGTTCTGCTGAAGTGGATTGGCCGCTATGGCTTGAATATTGGTACTAATCTGTTCATCATGCTTACCAAATCCAGGGTTCTTTTCCAGGATATCAACGAGGATGTCAGACGCTCTCTTCATTCCCATCTTGGATTTAACAAGTCGTTCTTTTCGATGTGCTACATGATGACAAATGGCGGCATTATACATGGCCGTTGACCAAAAATCCAAATCCATCTTGTCTAGCTTTCGCTCTTCTCTGACTGCAAGCAAATGGAAAATACTACCTGCGCCATCAAGGTCGCGAAGCTTGTTCATTCTCAGGAACGCCACCCTCGAAAGCATGTTTTTGTCAACATTGCCGTCACGAAGTAGTAGGCCTGCATATTCACGACCCAGATCTAATACCTTATGTTCGGCACAAGTATTAGCAATACCATAAATCAGTTCGCTTACATACTTCTCGTGCGTCAACTTTCTAGCTGTTTGAACCCCCTTATCAAAGTATGCTTTTGCCTGACCCCTGTCGTTGTATCTTAAATATAGTTCGCCAATATTAATATAGTTGCTATAATCAAGAGTGTTGATCTGTGAAAATTTCTTTAACCAATGAATCTCTCCTCTAATTCTACCCGTGATTCTACACAGGCGAGCAAGGCTCGCATACGCCTGAAAACTTAATTGTTCATCCTTAAGCCCCTGGATATAACAGAATCCAGCCTCTCTAAATTTTTTCAAAGATAGATGTACGTCACCACAAAAGAGAAGAGAATTATGCGTAGGCTGAAACCCTACATTAATCTGTTCACAGACACTCAGTGCTTCGTCTGCATTTTCAGCCGCAAGTAACGTTCTTCCATGGTCAATTAGACGGTCCAACGGTGAAAGTTCTGCAAAAATATTCATAATTCTTGACTTCAAATCAACGGGTGAAAACGGCTTCACAAGAACGGATTTAACCCCTCTTGCGAACAACAGACTAATTAAGCCCTCATATGCTCTATCAACAATAGCAATGGCTTTTAGCTTTTCGCCATAACAGGCGTGCATTTCATTTATTAGCTGAAAGTACGCAGCACTATTTTCGCTTGTAAAATTTAAAATAATACAAATTTCTTTATGTCTTGAGTTATTGCGTACAAACTCAGCCCTAAGCTTGTCGCTTTCTAAAGAATCTGTGACGTTTTGCATGAATTTAGTCAAGCCAAGCTCTTCTATAATAGAAGAGATGCTTTTTCTAATACCGATTTCACGACTAAATATAATAATTTTCCCGTTATTGCTAACGAAATTGATCAAACCAGAAAACTGACCTTGAGACATGAAGATTCCTCTCGTTGACGTTGAGTTTGTATCTATAAACATCGGGAAGTGAATTTTTAAATAAAAAAATTTATAAATTTGCATTTATTGTCATCGCCGTCCTGAGGCTGCGACAAATCGAGCATTCAGGTTGTATCTATCGTAAAAATGTTGACCAGTGAAAAAAATGAAAGTAAAGACCGGGAATGAGATCGTAACCCATAACAAACAAAGCCGCATATGATCTTCGACAAATTCTGTGCAATTATTGAAAGGCAGCTTCCAGAACATAGAAAGGTTGCAGAAGAAGCAAAACTATTTGTTTTTGACAAGATTCCTCATCATGTTTTACCCAAAAAGGGCGAGGCTGATTATGAAGAGATCAAGGAGTTGTTCACACTTCCGTTTCCAATTACAGCCATAGAAGATCCAGCGTCTTTAATTATCTTAATGGATAAAAAAAACAATCAAATTGGAGTAAATGAAGAGAGGTTTTATATCGAAGTTTCCCCAATTTTTAAAGATAATGACAACTACAACAATACTGAAGGTCAAAAAATTGACCAAGCTCATTTTGATAAAATGAAGAGTGCAGGAATCGATAATTCAGCATGTGTTGTTGTTTTCGGAGAAATCAAGGAAACCGTGTGGAGCAAAACAGGGTTTAACGTACGGGGTGATTTTCAAAGATTTATTATTGTAGACAAAAACAAAATTTATGCAGACGACTTAATAAATGAAGAATTTAAAAAGAACACTATCAACGACAAAAACAACTCCCTAAAAAACGCCATGACTGCCTTTCAAGAACTGATGTGCATATACACAAAAAAAAGCTTTGTTCTTGAAATGAGCCCGATTGAAGGAAAATCTAGAAGGAGTCATAAAAAAATCCTCAGGAGTCACCAGCGTCCAACTTACACGATACTGGACGCCAGAGAAATTAGACAAAAACTTGATTTATATCCAAACCAGGAACCTACGACATCTGGTCGCAAAAGCCCAATCCCTCACGAAAGACGTCGACATCCACGACGAATTTCTGCGGATAAAGGTCATTTCAAACAGGATAAGGTTATCATTATTCCAGCGACGTGGATCGGGGAATCGGAAAAGATCATTGGGAATAAACGCTACAAAGTCCGCCTGGACATATGATTTGGTTGGAGAAAGGAATGATCTTCGATAGATTTTGCTCCATTGTTGAGAGACACTTTCCTGAATATAGAAAAATTGCTGAAGATGCGAAAATATTTATTTTTGAAGAACCAGCGCATCTTGTGCTTCCGAAAGACGAGGATGCTGCATACACAGATGAAATCGATTTATTTGCACTGCCTTTCCAGGTTACGGCTGTTGAAGATCCTGCTTCTCTAATTATTCTTGTTGATTCCAAACCAGACCTTCTAGGCATTGATGCTACCCGGTATTTCATAGAGGTTATTCCAATGTATGGATTTGACAAAAATTTTGGAATAACCCCTCCAGAACTTTCAGACGAAGATTTACACAAAGAACTAAAGAGGAAAGGATTTGATGAAGATACATGCATGATATCTTTTGGCGTTATTGAAAGCCTGGATTGGAGATCAGTCAATTACAAAATCACGGGAACCGTTTCGAAGCTGATTTCTGCAAGCAAAAAAAAGGTTTATGAGAACGTCAAAGTCACACCGTTCTCACCATCAAACATCACATCTGTCTCCGATCTAAGTCTAAAGAATGCAGTTACAGCGATAGAAGAATTGCTCCTAGTCTCTTCCAAAAAAAATTTCGTACTGGAACAAGCCCCTCTGACTCTTAAAAACCAACAAAAAAACAAAGCAAAAAAAATATTAAGATCTCACCAGCGCCCGACTTACACTATTCTTGACGCCAGATCGATCAGGGACAAGCTTGACTTGCCCCAACCCGAGCATTCTTCAATAAACCAAGGTGAGCGGAAACGCCCAGTACCCCATGAAAGACGCAGACACCCAAGGCGTCTACGCGCAGAAAAAGGATTCTACAAAGAAGATAAGGTTATTATTATACCCGCGACTTGGATCGGGCAGTCTGAGAAAATTGTTGGAAATAAAATATACAAAGTACGACTCGACATTTAGAGGTGACGAATAATGATTTTTGACAAGTTTTGCGCCGCTATCGAAAGGCATTTTCCGCATCTATTAAACGAAGTTAATGCCGCCAACCTCTTTATCTATGATAAACCCCCTCATGCCGGGCTACCAACGAAAAACACGGGATATGACGATCTCATAGATCTCTTTACTCTTCCATTTCCAGTAACCGTGGTTGAAGATCCGTGCTCAATGATAATGTTATTGGATACCAAAGAAAACCAAATTGGATTTGGGACAACAAGACATTTTACCGAAGTCTTGAGTCCATACACAAAAAGAGATGGCTTTATTTCGACAAAACGTGGATTTGGCACAGATGAAGAATACTATCAACAACTCAGAAACGCAGGCATTGACGATTCATCAATAATTATTGTTAACGGATGTATAGACAAGTTGGTATGGAAAGATGATAAATATTCAGTAGCAGGGTGGATTAATCGGGTTGTCTATGCAAACAAACGTCAAATATTAATGGATAGCGAAAATCCAAGGTTTTCTGATCTTATTAAAAACCACGAAAACAGCCTAAAAAACGCGATCAGTGCACTTGAAGAAATAATGCAACTCTACACTAAGTCACGATTTGTTCTCGAACAAGCTCCTGTTCAAGAAAAACAAAAAAAAGCAAATAAAAAAATACTGCGTTCACATCAACGCCCAATTTATACCATTCTTGATGCCAGAACAATACGAGAAAAACTCGACATTGAGTCCCCAACAGAAGCGGGGGAGGGTGGCAGGAAAAGCCCAATACCACATGAGCGTCGAAGGCACCCACGCAAACTTACAACGGCATCCGGATACAAAGAAGACAAGATAATCATCATTCCAGCAACGTGGATCGGGCAATCTGAAAAGATTATTGGCGGAAAAAGATACAAGGTTAGACTAGATATATAGTACAAAACAGACAACGATCAAATCTGGCTACTTCGAAAGAGGTAGCCTTTTTTTTATTTTTTTAAATATTGTTTACATTTTTACATGGTCTTCCATACTCATTACCAGCTTTAATTTTATTTATATGAGGAAATATCTATGGAAGAAACAAAAAATGAAAACGAATGTAATCCGGAAGAAATGAATAATTTGACCGTAAAATCTAAATTTGATTTTCGAAAGTGCATGACGACACAAAACAAAATCATTGTCTGTTTTGTTATTGCTGCGATTGGGGCCGTTGTTCTGTATTAATCGATTATAGCTCCGACTTTGTTGGAGCTTTTTTTATGAGGATTCTCAGATGTCTGGCGAGATTAAGATGAAAAAAAATATAAAAAATCGAATGGTAAACTCGTTGAATGATGCAATCATGCAAGAGGTTAAAGCTCATAAAGAAAACATCGAAAAACTCATTTGTGCCCAAGGGAGCCTATTTGAAACACCGGACAACGCAGAGTGGACGCCGGAAAAATCCGTACAGCTTGAAGATATGAGATGTTATATTATTTGCAGGCTCTCACACGATGGAAGAAAAACGCCATCGTCTGTCGCTAGGTGGTCGGTTGGCAGAGGATGGGAGCATGTGCATGGTGTGAACAATATGCGACTATCGTTAAGCGATCAAATCTACGTACTCGCTTAGATCGGAGAAAATTAGCAAAATTTTCTTGTATCTAAAAAAATGGCTCCCAAGAGAATAATAAAGCCCTGACTCAAACACAGGGCTCTCTATATTCTACGGAGTCGTTATGGACAAAACCAAGTCTTACGGATTCAGCCTAGTCGAAATATTGGTCGTGTTGGGAATTATTGGAATTCTTCTAAGCGTAGCTGTCCCGACGTTCACATCATACAAAGGCTCAGTTAAATCAAGTATTTGTCAAACCGAGATTAGATCAAGATGGCGTTAATTATAGTCTTACCAAGAGCGGAAGATTGCGTATAAAAGCAGACAAAAACTTCTATATCACGTACAAAACAATATCAAACCCAAACACAGAGCAAGCAACAAAGTCTTGGCCTATACTTTACTCTGTTAAAGACGACAAGTGGTATGTGCGTAAGATAAAACCATCATACGAGATAGATGTAAAAAGCATTTCTGTACATAGTTTATAAAAGATTCTAAACTGAAGAAAGCTTTGTTTTTGCGTATTCATCTACGCGAGACAAAGCTTTTTTTTATTTAAAATAATAATTTCCTTTGACTTGTTTTCGTAAACACCTATTTTTAATTAAATTTTTATAAGAGGTAATTTATGAATAACAAAAAAATGCTTTTAGTCTTTCTGGCTTTGGTCTTTATTGTTAGTGGCTGTGCATCAAGAACACCACATGCAGTAAACTTTCCTTCAACCTCTCAACACATGGTTCGCAGCGCTCATCATTGGGATGTGATAGCTGCTGACACGGCGCAAGAAACAATCCGGGTCCTGCTTAACAACAGTTACCTAGACAATCTTCCAGTCTACATTCAAAAAAAAGAAAAATTATCTGAATTTGAAAAAGGGTTTTATGAATTTTTAACAACACATCTCGTGCAACACGGCGTCACAATTACAGAAAACCCACAACGAGCCTTAACGCTATCTTATGATACAATGATCATAAAACATAGAGGAGATAGATCACCTTCACCCCAAGGCGCACTTACAAAACTTGCTGCTGGCTACATGGTTTATAGAAATCTGATAGTAGGGACTCCAAGTGCTTGGATAGCTGGCGCAACCGTTCTTGGAACCACAGCCTTAATTGATCGCTCCATAGCTTTATATGATAGCCCATCGCATACAGAAATCATGGTTACGACTTCAATTAAAGAAAATAATGAATACGTCATGCGAAAATCAGATGTATACTATGTAGAAGACTTCAACAGATCTCTTTTTCAAGTCCAGGCACCAGCAAAAAAACTAGAACTCGTCGGCAGATAACAAAGAGGTAAATAACAATGAAAAAAATAGTACTTATATTAATCATGGCTGTGTTTGCCAGTGGATGCGCAACCCTTAAAAACATTCCATTCATAAAAGAGAAAACACTTGCCGACTTCAGCTACGAAGCAGCGGAGCAGCTTGCAAGTCAATTGCGTAGAAACCATCAAGTCAACGAGAACTTCACTTATGTCGTTGCGACAATGTCAAACATCGACACACTGGAACAATCAAATAGCTTTGGAAGGCTTTTTTCGGAACAACTAAGTATCGACTTAACGTGGCAGGGCTTAAACACCGTTGAAATCAAGCTCCGCGAACAAGGCATGATTGATAAGTCCGAAGGAGAGTTCTTTCTCTCTCGGGATATTCAAGACATTGCCAGCATCCACAATGTGGACGTTGTCGTAGTAGGCACATACACCAAAGCGCGTGACAACATGTTTATCACACTAAAAGCCGTCAGCACTTCAACCAATCTTGTCTTGGCGAGCTACGGGTTTAGTCTACCTGTATCCGATGACGTGCTTGTGTTGAGCAAAAGACATGCTAAATATGCTGTCGACAAGGACCATTCGTCCCCGGTGAGTTTATATCGCTGATAATTAAAGCAAATACATGACGACATACCTATGGCTGGTTCTTGATTGGACCGGCCATTTTTATTTTTTCATTTTTTTGCATTCCCTTGAAAAAAAATATTTTATCCCTAACAATATATCATTGCTAATTTAATTAATTTTTGACTTTATGGCAAGGTCATAACCAATCAATGTATGGGGATACTATTATGATTTGTGAAGATTGCAAAAGCGACATGCCGCTTCAGGTTCTACGCAGCAATGCTGGCTACTATATTGGATATTCGTGCAAGAATTGTGGTCCGTATTCGCGTGAGTCCGGCTATTATCGGAATCGTGAAGATGCAGAAAAAGATTTGCGTTTTTACAAAGATATTTAAAAAACGTATAATCTGTTTATTCGACGCCAAGATTTGGGGTCTTTTTATTTCAAGAGGAGACTATGTATGAGCTTTCACTTTGATCAATACGATATCTTTTTTTTCATTTTTGCTGTTGTGGTTGTGTTTATAGTTTGGAATATTAAAAACAAGGCTAAAAACAATGAAAATGGAGTTGTTCGTTCTGTCAATCTAAATAAACAAAGGTCTAAAAACGGTGTTTTCGAATCGACAGATAAGCCAGGCAACGATCCTAACGGGTTTGGCGTCTGATGTTTTTGTACTTCGCCAGAAACAGAAAAGCTCTACAATGTGTAGAGCTTAAAACTTATTGAAAAAGTGCCGGATTTCGATACTTACGTACTAACATATTAAAATTTTTCACAAACTTACTTAAAAACACAACGTTCTGAAATCCTCCGGAAAATCCGGCTCCTGCGGTCTTTTTATAGGCCTCTTCAATCCACAATTTAAGACAAGGGTCTTTTGCTACACCAAGGCTGTCAAAATACTCCATAAGAGCCTTTTTGACTTCAAACTTAATCCTTTCCTTGTGTGCAGCTTTCGCAGCTTTGTACTCAACCCAAACCTTTCCGTATTCTTTGGTAGAAAGAATCCTAGAATTGATTGTTTGAGCACCACTTTTCCCCACACGAGCGCGAACAAGCTGTGCAAGTTCGGGAGTGCAAGGGGCGGGGCCAACAGCCTCAAAAAGCTTCTGAAAATCAAACATCTTGAACTCCTTAATGTTGAACGACAACAACACCAATTGGTAAAATAAATAAATAAAAACCAATAATATGTTGTTATCCATGGGAGTCGAAAACATTTTTTTGTAGTTATAAATTTTGTCAGTAGAAAGAAAAAACAAAAAAGCCCGACCAGTGGTCGAGCTTAAGCTGCATTTGATTTGATAAAGTATTTAGTTTGCGTAGTCGACACGACTCATGATTGCGTCCATTGCAGCCTGACCATCGAGTTCATAAAGCTTGTCACAAAACTCTTTGTCAGAACCACACTTTTCAAGCTTCATGAAATTGTGAAAAGCCTGGCCAACTCGTAGACAAGGGATACGATCCTGGGACTGAAACTGACGGACCTGAGAATAGGGAAAGCTGAGCATGTATTCGTCCTTCTTGTATTTGATTAGTTCTCGACTTCGTCGTCGCCTTCGATTGCTTCATTAAAAAACAAGTATGTGGTGAACATCGGGTCACCTTGACCTTCGTTTCCCATGGCGAACGCCTCGACAATCACGCCCTCGTCTGTCTTTTTGAGGCTTACATCGATGTTTCCAACCTGGACCCAACACGAATTGTTCGGCATCGGAGACATGACATATTCCTGCGTATTCTTGGGAACGAGCACAAACTCCTCCTCAAGGTCAGCAACCTGGTCCTGTTCCTTGCCAACACCAAGTCTAACTGCTTGCGTCACACCCACAATCCATCGCCCCGGAATATTTGGCACCTTGATAAGCGCGTCCTCCAGTGTTTTGCCTGTAATGATGTGCTCATGACTGGAGCGCTCTCCGTTCTGATTAATATAAACACAAACCAATCGCCAGAGCGTTTTGACTTCCGTGTTTTCAATGAACCGAAAGGCAAGCTTGCGAAGACAGGCATTGATAACAGTTTCAGCGAAAGCAAATGTTCCGGCGCTGTCGATACCATGTCTTTGTGCAGACAAAATTATATCGTTTGTCAGGGTTCCGTTTTTGACAACGTCTTTAACTACTTCCTCGGGAAGTGTTTTTACAAAATCACAAATATCCATGGTTAAATCCTTGCTAATAATCTGTTTGAATTTAAGTTGGCAATTTATAACAAAGACTGAATTGCTTTAGCAATGCGTTCTTTAGAGATGTCGGGCAAATGATCTTGAATGAGCCGAATAATTTCCGATTTCGATTTATGCATGTTTGCTCGGATAATACGAAAAACTTCAGCCTTAACCTCGATGTCGTCCATTTTTTCAATGTTTTGTGTTGTCATTTTGTTCCTGATGAATGGCTTTCCATTCAGTTAATACATTGCTCATGTTTTTGATATCACGAGTCAAATATCTAGCCTCAGATTTAAGGCCTTCGATATAGACCCGAAACCTGGAATCCCAGTTCTCATCACCTCTCGAAATAACCGTCAGTTTTCCGGATCTGTCGGAAACACCGAAGGACTGAATATTGTCCTTATTTTCGATTCTTTCTTCAGTTCTGGCCAACTGAGACTTGAGAGAGTCGACCATCCATTCAAGGCCTTCAGTACTTTCCTCAAGTGGTTTAAACCTGATTCCGACACAGCTTTGAGTTTGATATCCCTGTCCCGTTCTTTTGAATCCGTGATGGACCATATTTCCGTCTTGACCAACTGCTATCTGACGAAGACAGCATGGGCATGTTTTTACAATCTTGTTCGGATTGATGACAACTGTTGATGTAGAAGGTTCGCGACCATTAATTGCAACACTGCTCAATTCTTCAACAGCACGGCACAAAGGAATTGCCTCTACTATAAAGGCTTCAACCGCTGATACAAATTCAATAACCATCTCATCATCTTTGTCCGATTGATTTTGTTTGTGTTTAATAACGTATTCTGCCTTAAATTTATCAACTTTACGAGCTATCGACATCACTGTCTTTATACTCATAACGTTGAGTCCATAATAAAACTCTCTTAAAAACGGAAGTAAGTTATCCATTTTTCCACCGAAGATATATCTGTTACGAATATGTTCGGTCCAAAATAGATCTAGCAAGTACAGCAAAGACCGCCTTAGTTCCTTAAGTTTTGCATTTCTGATCTGACCTAAATCTTTTGCAGAATTAATAGCTTCCAGTATTCGACCAAGTCTAGCCGAAAGATTTTCAAAGCTATTAATTATAGGAAAATCTGATTGATCCATTAATAACTCCTATTACATATACAAATTTGATGGTTTCAACATATTGAAAAATCAAAAAAACATGTAATAAATTAATACCTACATCAACGATAAATCAATGAAATTCTTGAGATCAAAAAACAAGAACGGCGCTTAAAGCGCCGTATAAGTAAAAAACTACAAACACAACAGTGCTAAAGATCCTTTCCAGACCTATATGCGGCAACAGACCTTGTTAACTCACCATACATACTTTGGGTGCCGATGCGGTCCTGACGAAAAACCATACTGTGATTAATCCCCATAGATCCAGAAATGCCGTTCACATCTAGATTCTCAGTTCCAATAAACATGAATTCCCAATTGTATTTGGACTTCTGGTGCTCAATCACGGCTTTGACCTTATCCAAAGTATACAATTCCGGTTCAGAATCAGCATTAACGTGCCCCATTTTTATGAAAGATGGAGAAATTGTTGAATTGGAGGCATTCTCTTTACCATCGGTAATAATAACAACAAGTACTTTTTCCGGCCTGTCTTGCTCAGGCGTGTCCGCAAGCCTTGTCCCCATGGCATTACAACTATCAACAATAGCTTTCCAGAGCGCAGTCATCCCGCTCGTCACATATGTCTGATCGGTCAAGGGAGCAACGGATTCGAGTCCCACAAGCGAACCAACCTCGACCTGATCAGAAAACTTGGTCAGAGCCAGGGAACACTCGCCGGGGACTTCCTTCTGGGCCTCAATAAAAGAATTGTAACCTTCAATAATGGCGGACTTAATACTCGACATCGAGCTAGAACAATCCAGAATCAAACAAATTTCAGTATAATCTTTTTTCACAAAATAGCCCTCAATAATAAATCAAATCAGTTTTTGAATGTCTTGCTCGTCATATAGTCCTGAACACGAAGAGTCGAACAGACTGGAAAAACCATCGTATACGCAAAGAAGAGACAACGGCTTTTGTGCATTTTGTCCGGCCATCATCGCAATAATTTCCACATCTTTATCGGCGCTGTTTTCAAAATTAGTTTCAGCCCTTTTGACAATTGCAGAGCTACACTGAGCCCAGTTGATTGTATTTCCTCCAACTGCACCATACAGAAGCTCACTAGACTCGGAGAACCCCATAATCTTCTTGAACGTTTTGTCATGAACAAGCTTCTTAGCAGCTTCAACAGTTTTTTTATTCTTGTATGAGCCTAGAATTAAAACCGGATTCTCGTTGTAAAAAATGGCCGTAAACAGGAGATGAGACATCTTCAGTTCTTTTGGGCTAAACTGAGCAGTCTTTAATGTAGATATCAGCAATAGATCGTTAAGACTTCTTTTGTATTTAGACATATTGTTTCCTTATTTTTTATCCATATACAACAGAAATCACATATTGTAAAGACTATACCTACTCAAAGGGCTTGATTTGCTTTTGCTCTCTAACCTCAGGTTCCTGCCATATCTGCATAGGAACGGCTGGCGGCATCCAAACAGGAGCCTCGTTCATTCTTCTCATCTCTCGCATATTACGAATGCTATTAACTCTCTCCAAGTTTTGCGGGCTATGCAAATAGCTTGTATCGTGCTTCAAAAGAGGAAAAAGAGCGAAACTCAGAGCTAGAAAAGCAATTGCTATCATATTAATGGAAACCATCGATAGTTCGATATTCATACCTTTTTTTGACGCAGTCTTTTCCAGATACGGACGATATGTTTTTACTTTGGTTTTTTTTGCTTTTTTCACGTGAAAAACCCTCCTGCTTTTTTCTGTAAGTTCATAATATTCTGGGAATCATTATTTTTTTTCTTTTTGTTGATCTCGGTAGGTAGGAATCTTTTAGAGCTACGAAGAGGGGAAGAAAAACGGGGGGAGGGAGGCAAAAAACGAAGAGAGAGAGGAAGGTTGGAGAGGAGAGGAACGAGGAGAGGGGGGAGAGGGTTAGGATGGAAATTAGATACCAGAGATTGAGACTAGAGATTAGAGATTAAGACTAGAGGTTGAAAATTAATGTTTGAGTGCCTCAAGGCCTTTTGATTGGAATTTAGAGCTGCGTTTAGCCCTGAGCTTTTTCTTGTGCCCTTGCCTTTCTAGCGTCAGCACCTGGTTTTGTGGCAGTGCCTGGTTCATGATATCAAACCTTTGGCCAAAACTTTTACCGGACAATTCCCGGCGGAAGCTGTTTTTTACGGAACGGGCGCGGACCTCCGCCAGATGGAATAAAAGAACCACCCAGATGTGGGCTGAACACCTGGGTGGCAATAAAAACCAAATACGGGCTATAGATTAGTATCGACTTGAATAATGAGACTGGTGAGACACGTGTGAGGAGTGAGAGGAGTGAGACTGATGCGAGTAATGCCACGCAACAAGTTCTCCGTTCTCTCCGGCTGCAAAAACAGCAGGACGCTCCAACACCACTGGTGTCTCAGACGTAATCTTGGAAAGTGCAAGACCGGAATCTTGCACCGCAGGGGCCGCACTCACACTCGAAATGCTCAAACCTAGGAGTGCAAGAACCCCTGTCGCCATAGACAGTAGCTTTTTACTCATAGACCCTCCTGTTTTAATTGTTTATCGGATGTATACCACGACTAACCAACCCATTAGACGTGGTAAACACGCCGCAGCAATCATTTCTCAGTCCACAATTTTGACACAATGGAGAATAGCTTTGTTTCCATGTGGAAATTGACCGAGCAGCATATCTCCATGCTTGAATTGGCAGTGTGCAGAGTTGATGATTGTATAAGGAAAAATTAAGCCCTCGCCTTTCGGCTTGAACTGTAAATTCTTCCAATTCCTCGATATAGTCAACAGGATCAATCCAAACCTCATCTTTGTTCTCCGTCGCACACCCCGTCATTTCAAGACCCATAATGGCGAAATGATGAACGAACGGATACGTGCGAAACCATGTTTCAGCGAGATTTGGGAGGCGCGAATAGTTTTGTTTCGAAACAACAAAACGAACTTCGATACCAACCCCCAGTCTAGAAAGATTGTATAATGAGTTATGCACATTCCTGAAAGCACCATCAGTTCTTGTGATCCTGTCATGAGTAACTGAAGTATCGCCATGCATCGATATGCAATAACACGTTTTCCTAGATGAACGGAGTGCGCATTCTTTCGCAAAATCAAAGTTACTTAAGGTCTGCCCGTTGGTAAGAATATTTAAAGAAGCATCTGGGTGCTCAGAAGTGCACCTACCAAGTATGCTTAAAAAATCTTGACGAGGGAGCGTTGGCTCTCCTCCAGTAATACACATGCATTTAACATTACTGGACTGAATTAAATCCAGTACTCGATTTGCTGTTTTAATATGTTTTTTATCATGAGGCTTAGGCGGTTGCGGGCACATAATGCAGCGAGTATTACACGAATCTGTCAAGAATAGCGCATTCTGATTTGATCTGTGTTCCCAGACAACATCCAAACCCCCATGATTCCCGATAGTAACCACGTCTCCGAAATGGGCTGGCAATCCGTAGCCGTCATTAATGCGTAAACCGGACTTAGCTAGTAATGGCATTCTTCCGGATTTAAAAACATATCCAGCGAAACCAAAATCCGACCAAGACAGCTTATCCTTGTATAAAATATAGTCCTGCCTTGGGATAGCATTGCTGTCCTCTGTTAAAATCCCAACAGAAAAATCGCCTCTGCCGAAATACTCGCCACTAAACGTTTTCATACATCAACCCTCTGGCGTCGGGCGTAATCCAAGACCAAACTGTATTTAGAAAAAAATTGTCCTTTTCCTTTATTTTTCCAAAAATATAGTCAAAGATTGCCATATTTTTTTGACAAAAATTACTTCCGGGATTTTTCCCTATAAGAGATCCGTACTCAAGATAGTTGCGAATGGGATCAGCTCCACAGTATGGACTATATACACAATCGCTACATCCAGGTATAGTTTCAAGACATGTGTTTTCAACTATTTCACGCAAAACATATCCGTTGAATATTTCTTTAAAGCCATGGTCGATAACGTTCCCCATTAAAAACCGTTGATCTCCCATTCGCGCAAGCATTCGACCCTCATCCGCTGGATAGACGTCGCCGTTATAGTCATAAATAATGCCACTAATTCCTGCACCGGACGGCGACTGAAGGTCGACAAACCCGGTAGATTGCGACGTCATAATCCGCTTAAAAAGAAGGGCGGTGTAATATTCGGTAAAAACTGTTCCCTGTGAATTCAATTCTAAAATGTATTCAAGGCAATTCTTATAAAACTCAATAAATTCTTGAACAGAATACCCTAAAACAGAAGCCTGTTCAGAGGCAAACCCATAAGGATTCAAAGATCTTAAAAAAATGCCATGGAAACCAAGTCTAACGTATTCATCAATTATTTCTCGGCACTTATTTAAAGAGTATCGAGAAGTAGTCATTAATGCGTCAATCTTGTCATATCCAACAATAGACCTTCCAAGCTCAAGGTTTTTTTCAAATAACTGATGGCTACTGGTTCCAATGCGCTGTTTTCTACAAACATCATGAAGAGGCGGTGGCCCATCTAAAGAGGTCGAAATACATACGTCATGGTTTGATAAGTACTCGAATTTTTCAGCGTTCATTGTTGTTAAATTTGTACACACAACAAAATCAACTTTCTTACGATGGATTTTATTAATTTCTTTAGCGTATTCGATGACGTGAGGGATGATATCCCAATTTAGTGTAGGTTCTCCGCCCTGAAATTCGATTTTAATGCAATTAGAGGGTGTTTGAAATATGGTGTCAACGATCCTCGTTGCAACTTGCTTGCTCATATCAAAGCGAACGGCATCGTCGCCTTCGCAAGAAACCTGACAATACTCGCAGTGCTGATTGCATCGAAGTGTGGTTACAAGCATATGAAGAGAAGTAAAATCACGAAGAAAAATCTTTCTGGACCTCAGTTTTGTAGCAGCGACATCAATCGATTGTGACAAATCTACAGAAATAAACTGTCGAGAAAGTAGGTCTTGAACAATGTTCGAATCTTGAATTTTTCCTTGTCCCAACAACGAGTCAAAAACAGATTTATTCAACCAATAAAAATCGCCATGAACGGCACTTAAAAAAATGTCATCATTGCTTTCACTTCGAAACAAGAATGGCATCAATTCATAATCCAAATCAATGTTTCTCATCAAGAATTCTCCCCACGGCTGAAGAGGGGAGCAAATGCTGCTTGGTAAATCTGGTTCTGAATATCTTTGCACTTCGTTTGAATATCTTCCCTTATTTGCTGATCCATGACGGCATTGTAAAACCGCATAAGTATGTCAGAAGGGACACAAGAAGATTTGTTATGCTCTAAAAACACGATTCTGACATAGTCTTCTCCGTCCGGATGCATTGACGTCATGTTATGGTCCGAAAAAAGACGAAGTGTTTTTAGAATCGCAGTTGAGCCAAAAACAGACTTTAACAACAAAAGACTTGGACACCCAGAGTCCGCATCAGTTTCAATAACATGGTCTGGATTGTTGTTTGCCACGTATTTCCCCCTCTTTTTACGCATCTTATCATGGCTGGATTTGCTGTCAATTTTATACGGAAGAAAAAAATGTATGACAAAATAAAGACCCAAATAAACCTAATCACAAAGCTTGACGGAACCAAAATTTTTAAATTTATAAACAAAGCATTTTTATTTCTTATTGTGTGATAAAAAAATATTAATCCGCAACACATGGGTGAGAGCTATATAAATGACAACTTGTAACCATAAAATATTACTTATCGAAGAAAACGAAGACGAAAGAAAAAAACTTCAAACTGAAATTGACTGCGATAACAAAAATCAAAAGAATAATCAAAGTTCTACCGACTATACACCTAGGCTGTTAGACGATAGGTCTTGGGACTTATGAGGGCGTCTGTGATGAAAATGTTTAAAAAAATTTTAATACTAGTCTTACTTTTTTTAGCTGCAATATGCGCTACTACCTACTTTGTTTTCCCTGAATTCTTTGATATCAAAGAACTTTGGTTAGGAAAACATCAAAATGCTGCTTCAATCAATAACCAAGTGGTTATTAAAGAACGAAGTATCACCCCACCTGAGGGAAGTCTCGAATTTAAAACAGAGTTCATCCCTATGTCAGAGTTGAAGGGGTATTGCCCATTTCAAGTTTCTTCTAATTCTACCCTAAACAACGTCGTTGTATTTCAAGAAAGATACACAGGCTTGGTAATGGGCATTGCTTTTATTGTTGCCGGAGACTCCGTCTCTCTTCAACTTCCTCCAAGCGATTATAGAATTAAGCATATTGCAGGCGAAATATGGGAAGGAGAAAGCAGGTTTTTTGGAAAATCCACAAGGTTTTTTGAGAGAAAAGAAGACATTACCAATATCACGTCGTTTGACGGATGCCCAGAGCATCAAATCATGATCAGCGATAACGATGACGCTTTACGCCCAATCAAAACACTTGGTTTAGATCTTGATATTCAAAAATCACGGGAGACACTTCGTAAAACAGAAAGTGTTATTGAAAATCAGTTGTCAGAATCTGCTCTGAATGCTGAAAATGGAACAGGCTTCGATAGTGGTAACGGAACAGGGCTTAACAGCAACGCGACAATTTCTGATCCAGAACAAGGTCCGGCACACGAGCAAATAGACCAAGGCCAAAACTCTATCGACCCGACAATAGATCCGGAAGTACCGGCAGGGGACATTGTTCTTGATCAATCACTTGATCTGGCCGTAGAAGCTGAATCAAATCAAACCGGTAGTCGAGAATTTAATCAATGAAATATTATATTGAAGGACTAAAAAAATACGCAAATTTTTCGGCTAAAGCCACAAGCGAAGAATTTGTAGGTTTTTTTGTTGTATACATGCTAACTTATTTCTTGTTTATAGCATATGACATCCATTATTTTGGTATTGACTTGGCTAATATAAGAGATGTTTTTAGCACTGACCAATTATACTCACACGACATCTATGCTTTTTTTATAATCATTCCATATCTTGCATGCACGGTTCGAAGATTGAACGACTTGAACTTAAGCAAGTGGCTTTGCTTGTCTCAGGCAATTCCTGTTATCGACATCCTTTTTGTCATTTTCGTTTTATCCAAAAAAACTTCGCCAGTACCAGAAAACCGATAGACGAATTTTTGGCGACTTGAAGAAAAAACTCCGAGTCGCCACAAATTTGTTATTATCTTCCAATGATTGCGATCAATAAGATCAGAAACAAAATACAGCCGATAATGACCCAAGTCGTAGAAGATCCCGAGTTTCGACGTTGCATAAAGACAAAACTATCTAGGTCGTCGCTGTTGTTTTCGATGGCAGGATTCGACTTTTTCGGTGATCCGATTTTCTCTGAATACGACATACCTGTGCCAGGAAGTCCAACCGTTGCTCGCATTCCATTTTTACCGACATTCAGGGTTGCGCCTCTACCTCCGAGAGAACATCTAACCCCTTTTGTGCTGAAGTTCAGCGAAACTCCTGGCATAACCTTGACCCGCTTTCTGAAGCGAAATCCCATGAGATCCCCCTAGTTGTTCAACTCGCGATAAATGATTTGGGCTCTGTGAATGGTTGTAAAAATCCAGATAGAGAGGAGGTATATCAAAATAAAGACGAACTCAAGAATCAACGAAATGCTAAAGGGGATAAGGGCCAGAAGTCCGGTTCCAAAAAAAATATCAACCAGTAACAAGACTTGTGCCAAGAACGAAAAAACTATCAACCCCCACCAAATCTTGATTTCAACTGGAAACTGAAGGCTTTGCCAACTCTGAGGCTGAAAACTCGCCCGCCAAATAAAACCAAGTAAAGATCGAAGTCCAAAAATGAGCCAAATGTTTTTAACCTTCGAGTTGCCTGGTGAATACCTAATACTTCTTGCACCACTACTCCAGACGTTATTCACGGCCTGTTTAATCCAGGGGATGAGTATTGATGCGACTGCGATTAAGAGTACGCACTGCGCGATCTTCAATGCCTGTACGCCATCGCATGTTTTTGTGATTGATTGATACCCGAGAACAACTGCTTTTTTTGATTCTGGGATCTGATAATCGAGAGCGAGCTTCGAGCAACAAATATATGTCTTTGCCGAAGAAATAGCAGACAGGGAAATAAGACCGCCGCAAAGCTTAGTTGTTAACGACGAAAGACTTTTATAGCATTGTTTTTCCAATAATCACTCCTTTGCTGTGGTTCTTTGAAAAGAAAATAATAATCTTAACAAATACAAAAAGCAAGAGAGAAAAAAATAAGACACAAAAAAAGCGCCAAAAAACGCTTTTAGAGCATAAACAAGAAAAGAATATCAAGAATCATATGTTAGACCAAGTGCTTTCATCATTCCATACTTGATAGCCTGATTTGGAAGTCTATTGTCGTGAATGCTTTGAAACCCAAGCATGGTCCCGATTTCAGTCACGGCTCCCGACCTACAGATCCCTGCGGCGCAATGAACCACAACATTGAGATTATTCTCTTGTGCGTACTGTAGGGCTAACACCAGGTTTTGTGCGTCTTCATCACTAATAGGCTCTAAAACACGCCCTAACGAGTCAGTAATCGGCTCCACAACATCCCAAATTCTAAATTGAAATACGCGTTGAAAATCTTTCATCGGAACAGGAAACATTCCGTCCGGCTCGGTGATTTGGATAAGAATCGCCGACTTGGCAGAAATTCGATGCGTGCCACGATCAATGGCAATAGCTGGGACATTTTCTATGAAAAGCATTATTTGAGTTCCTCTGGAACAGCCGAACGCTCTTCCGGAAGCGGTTCACCAAAATTTTCAATCAAGGCTCGTTTTGCCTCGTACAAACTACACGCTCTAGTCAAACTAACCGTCAGTACTCGTTCAGCAGTTATCCCCCAAGACTGCGGGACAGGAGCCAGCCCCATCAAAACTTCGATCCGTGAAATCCTGTCTTCAATCGTACTCATTAGCTATATTCCTTTTAGCATTTTGAAAAGCTTCATCCAAATCGTTTAAAAAACAACAAATATCTAGTGCTTCTTCTACGTTTTCACATGGTTCATCGTGAACACAAAAAAAGAACGTTGTTAACGGTAGCCCAAAAAAGGAAAAAACCTGCATCGGGAACCACGTTGACCCAGACATATGACGAACAGGCCACCACCTATAACCAAACTCAATTCTAACCACCTAGTCCTCGGGCGATGGCCCATCTTTGGCGGATTGAAAAACTGCTACCACAAGAAAATATTCACCTGTTTCATCTCTTTTCCAACTCGCATAAACCTCTTTCTTCTTCCATCCGCCACCAAGCACAACGCACTCAACGTTACTCAGTTTTTCGACCAACATACGCTTGTCTATTTCTTTTCGATTCAGTACATGCAAAACATGATTTCGTGCGTCTATAATGGTTGAGACATAAGAATAGACACGATTCACATAATTTCCACATCTGTTTTCGAATTGAACGATTTGATATTTCATAGTAAATACATACCACATTCCATTACACTCGTCAAAACATTAAAAAAACTACGTTGTTTTAACAAAATAAGTGTTCCCATATCGCCACCTATATTAATCAGACACAAGAATCTGTGCTGTTTCTAAACAAAATGCAACAATATTTCCAAAACCAGGCTTATCCACATACACTCCGTTGTCTATTGTAATATGATTATCTCTACCCTTATACACTTTTCCCGCTTGCTTATTTATTTCTTTAATGTGTGTAGGGGTGTGTCCATTTATAAACGTCTTTTTATATCTTAACGACGGTGCACAGTTTCTGCTCATATACAACTGATGACTGGAACTCGATTTTGGATCTTTGAAACTAACTCCGGCATGTGCCGCAATAAACTTGTCCCCTTCAACAAAAGAACATGTTTTAGATATGAAATTTATATATTTTACATCAACACTACGCCCGAGTTGAGACACCGTATCTATTCCGCCATAGGAAAGCCAATCATTAAAAGAGACTAAGATCTGATCGTCCACTCCATGAACACCATCCATGAGCCCGAGCATCCATTGTTCGTGATTTCCTCGCAAAAATATCGAGTTAGGCAAAGACATCAACAATTCAAGACTCTCTTTTACCTGAGGTCCTCTGTCAATATAATCGCCAAGAAAAATCAGCGTGTCTTGATTAGTTAAATCAAGTTTAGACAACAAAGATTGTAGCTTGTCCGCATGGCCGTGAATATCACCTATAAAATAATGCATGTTCAAATCCCAATCTATAATTTAAAAATTAATATTTATTATTTATTCCGAACCAATATATCAGTAGAAAACATAATTATCAATACTAAGTTTAACTTTTTTGAGGGTATAAAAAATATGAAAAAACTAATTTTCCTTATTCTGATGTTAGCAACCATACATACTTCGTCATTTGCTGTCTCGGAAAATGAATCGAATAATTCTTTATACAAAACATTACTCATGACTGATGGAAGTTATGTGATATTAGAAAATATCACCAAAGACATAACTAAGCAGTTCACGTCGTGTTCTTCCTTAAATATGGGAGTTAAATCTTTTCCAGGCGATTCTTCTGCATCTCCATCAACTTGCTGGGTCGTTGGACAATGGAGTGGATGCTCAACAACATGTGGGACTGGAACAAAAACAAGGACAACGGCTTGTTTTAACCTTGACAAAAACGTTAGTTCTGATTGCGACTTATCAATTAAACCAAGCACGGAGGAAGGCTGCTTCTCCGACACTTCATGTAGCTACCAATGGATTGCTTCAGAATGGGAACAATGCCCAACAACTTGTGGTGAAGCAATGACCACGAGAGCTGTTCAGTGCGCAAAAGATGGACAAAACATTGTTGAAGACGTTTTTTGTGACGTCGGAGCTAGACCAGAGACTTCAAAGACTTGTCAAAGCTACGAGATGTGCTCCGTTGGAATTCGCGCAAGTTCAGACGACACATCTACAATTTATATTTCCAATAGCGCCGGGGACGCGATAACAAAAGTCAGGAGTATTGCCACGCACGCCGTTCACACATTTTCAATTGATGCAAAGCCAGACGAAAACGGATATATATGGATTCGCGTAGACTGGAGAAACAATTCTGGCCCTGGAGGCATGTACCTTCAGAATACTTCGACTAGTACCTGCTTCGAAGAGCACTCACTACCTGGAAAAACCGGAGAAGGCAGGCCATCAACCGCCTGGTACAATGGTCCATGTTGGGACCAAGCAAGCGCGACGAACAAAAGTCATACATGGCTATATAAATACAAAGTATATTAAAGCGGCGAAAGCCGCTTTTTTTTTGTTTGAATTTTAATTTTTCATTGATCCCAAGGCAACTACAAATACGATATAGGTAATAATACAAATATATCACAACAGGGTAATCACATGAAAGAAATACTAGCCTTAGTCTTCTGTTTATTTTTTTTAGTTCCAATCGTGGAGGCAGACGAGATTTATTCATCCCACAAAAATCTTTATAAATCATTGCTGATGAGCGATGGAACTTATGTTATCCTTCAAAACACAAATAAAGATATCACCAAACCCTACACGTCGTGTGCAGTTCTCAAGAAAGGAGCTAACTCGTTCTCTGGGGATATGTCTGGATCTCCTTCTGCTTGCTGGGTAGTCTGGCCATGGAGTCCATGCTCAACTACATGCGGAAACGGGATTATAACAAGAACCGTTGGTTGTTTTGACCTTAATGGAAACCCCAGCTCAGATTGCAATGCATCAATTAAGCCATCGGAACAAGGCGAATGCTCATCTACAAAATCTTGCGAATATTCATGGGCCACCTCTGATTGGGAAACATGCCCAACTGATTGTGGAAGCTACACAACAACAAGAGCTGTTAGTTGTGTAAAAAATGAAGTCGAACAGGTTGAAGACATTTTTTGCGAAGCGCAAAACAAACCAGCAACAAGTAGAGATTGCACAGAAACCCCAAAATGCGTTTACGCTTGGGTCGTTTCAGAATGGAGCGAGTGCCCCACGGGTTGTGGACAAGTCGCCAGAACGAGAAGTATTGCTTGCGTTAAAAACAATATTCAAAATGTCGATAACTTGCTTTGCGATTCAAATACACAACCGACTACAACAGAACAATGCTCATTGCCAAACTATGACTCATGTTCTTTCAATATATTGGCATCATCAGATAATAACTCTATTTTTTATGTGTCCAATAAAAACGGTGATATTATAAGCGAAATTGGACGACTAACTGTGCATCAATCTCGCACATATACCCAAGCCCTGCGACCAGACGATGATGGTTATATCTGGATACGGGTTGACTGGAATAACGCACTTGCTCCAGGGGGAATCTATCTACAGGACAAGTCTACTGGCCAATGCTGGCTAGAGCATTCAACCCCTGGAAAAACCGGAACTGGTAGAGCCGGTTCAGAATGGATTGCTGGCCCTTGCTGGGTAAGAGCTGATACAGCAAGCAAAAGTCATGTTTGGCTTTATAAATACAAGGTTTTTTGATCGCTTGTTATGTATACAAAGATAGAAGTATCGCCTTGATTAAAATTCTCTGATCTGGTAAAATGATTTTATGAAAAACAAATTTTGCATATATGACCAAAACAATAATGTAATTGCTATAATCAATCCTGTTATGGCTAAAGATAAAGGCCTAGATGATACCCACATCCAAGCCATTAACACCTCTCACCAGATTAAACACTTCCTATTTGATCTGGCGAGAAAAAGCGAAAACGAAACAGAGATTGAAATGCTGGCAAGCCTTGTCGAATCTCTTGAATTTTTACAGCAAAAAATCTGGGGATTTGTTCCAGACAGAAGCCATCACCGATTTTTCGATTTTCCCGGCTGTACGTGTCCAAAAATAGACAACGAGGATCGACTTGGAGGAGGGGAAAGGGTGTATAATCCGGAGTGTCCGGTTCATAAAAATGCTTTGGATGAGATGTCTTCTGTCGAAGAGTGATAAAATAGTTCGTCACACAACAAAAAAGGCCCCGACCTGAAATTCAGGTTGGGGCCTTTTTTGTTCATGCAACAATCTAAACCTGACTTTGCCGACAGACTACGCTTTGGAGTACTTTTGTCATCTCATGGGCATGGATTGGCTTTGATAAATATGCGTCCATTCCGTTCTCCATAAAAATCTCTCGGTCTTCCTTCATGGCGTAAGCCGTCATAGCCACAATAGGAATATTCATATTTTTTGACCCAGCCTCGCCGCTTCGGATAGCTTTTGTGGCAGCTACGCCATCAAGTTCTGGCATCTGGATATCCATTAAAATCAAATCAAAGCAATCCGACCTAGCTCTATCCAAAGCTTGTCGGCCATTTTGAACAGACTCAACGATGGCTCCGTTTTTTTCCAAAAATCTCGTCGTTGCGAACATACTCGTCGGATCGTCTTCTGCAACTAAGACCCTGGCTCCGGACAGAGGATGTTTCTCAATCACAATTGTTGAATCCACTTCAATAGACTTAGGTTCAGTCAATGCAAACGGAATACTCAGGTAAATTGAAGTTCCTTCCTCGACTTGACTGTCAACAAATATTGTGCCCCCCATTAAAGCCACCAAGCGCTTACAAATAGCAAGACCTAAACCAGCTCCTTGATGATTCCGAGCATACCCCTCACTCACCTGAGAAAATGGTTTGAAAAGCGTATTGATTTTATTTGTGGGGATACCAATGCCGGTATCAGAAACCATACATAACAATCGTTGTTGTCCAAGCTTACTGGTAGGAATTAATGAAATATCAAAACAAACAGTGCCACTAGACGTGAATTTGAACGCATTACCAAGTAGGTTTAAAAAGATTTGTTGAAGTCTCAACGAGTCTCCATTCACCAGGTCGACAACATGGGGATAAATCTTGCGCTCAAATCGAATGCTGGTTTGCTTCGAGATTGGAGCAAATATTCCACTAACCTGCTCAAACAACTCTTTCAAAGAGAAAGCGCAGTTCTGAATTGTCATTTGCCCTGCCTCTACCTTCGATAAGTCAAGGATATCAGAGAGCAGGCGGGTTAGCCTCGTACATGATTTTCCGGCCAAAGTCACATATTCGCTTTGTTCCTCATTCAAGTCTGTTGTTTCCAACAATTGCAACATCCCCATAAAACCATTCAATGGGGTTCTAATTTCGTGACTCATATTCGCTAGAAAGTCAGACTTTGCCTGATTTGCGGCCTCAGCTTCTTCCTTTGCCGCTAACAACTGCTTTTCAGCCTCCTTCATCTTTCGCATATCCTGTACGGCACTCAACATCCCTACAGGATGCCCTTCTGAACTACGAATAATAGACAAGGATAAACTGGTGCTGATAAGATTGCCGAATCGATCTTTATGTACAAAATCTTGGCCAACAACAACGCCCTTCAAAAGAGCTTCCCTACGAAGACAGTTCAATTCGACCAGTTTATGGTCGGGGATATTTAATAGCTTTTTCCCGATAGTTTCTTCGCTTTTCCATCCAAAAAGATTTTCGGCATAATGATTCCAACTCGTAACATTCCAATCAAGATCAATGCCATACAAAGCAACCGGAGAACATTCAACAATGGCTCTTTGAAATAGTTCTTTCTGTTTCAGTGCATCTTCAGCAATTATCCGAGATGTGCAATCGATAATACACGAATACACAACCTCTTTACCATTGATTGTAATTGGACCACTATAGACATCAACATCCCTGATCTCATTTGTGGCAAGTATGTGTTTGAAGCTAAAGTGCCTTTTTTGACACTTCTTTGTCTTAGAAATTTCTGCTCTAATCTCATCAGGCGGCAAAACATTAATATCTGTAATGCTCATTGTTTTTAACTTGTCTCGACTCCACCCATAATACGCTGCCGCAGCATTATTACTATCAATAATGTCACCATTGTCGGGGTCGATAATCAACATCGCAACACTACTGTCCATAAAAAATGTTCGGTACATTGTTTCACTTTCCTGAAGACTCAATTCCGAACTTTTTTGAGCCGTAACATCTTCTAAAAATCCTATGATGCGCTCTGGAATATTAGCCGTAGCCGGGAGATGATAACCACAAGCATGAACCCATCGAATACTACCATCAGAATGAATAATTCTATGTTCCATATTCAATGGAACCTTATTTTGATAGAGGTCCATTGCGCAGGCTAACACTTTGGCTCTGTCATCCAAACATACTATATCTAAATAACTTTGAAGATTCTCTAAAGCAGAACGAGAATCCCCATCGAATATTTCTTGTGAGTTAGGACTTACATATAAAAGATCCTTGCTCTGAAAATCCCTTATCCAAAAGATAGATTTTATATTCTCAACCAACTGTTGAAACATGTCTCTGTTTTTTTCCAAAACAATTGTCTTGTCACAACTTTCCTTTAAAGCTTTTGAAAGCTGACGATTTAATCCGACTACGCGAAGATGATGCGAAACCAATAAAAATATTACAGCCCCTAAAAACGCGAAAGCAATGGCGATCATTACCGTAGGCTCTGTCCAAAAAGGACGCGGAGGACCATACCATTTATCAACAAGATGCGAATAACTTGGAGAAGAAACAAATTTCTGAACTGACTTACTTAAGACTTCTTTTAACTGTGTGTTTTGAGGCAACATTGCAATGGAACGTTTGTATTCAGCACCGTCAACACTGAGGAAACCAACAAGATGTTGAACACGAAGTTTTCGCGCCATAAATTCCATTTCATGCTTGCCACCAATAGCACCATCAATATCACCCGACAAAAGCGACACAATATAATCGCGTGGCGCTGAAAAACTCTTAAACGTCACATCGCCCTGATTCTTGATTACAGGAGGGATCATGGTTTCATATATTCCGCCTAAAACCATTCCACTCAAATCATAGACGGTTTGAGCGGTATGATATTCGGAACGTATCATGATCTTAACCGGCGATACAAAAAATGGGTCAGTGAAGACAAAAGACTTTATTCTTTCATGAGACGGAGCCATTCCCCCAATAACGTCAGCGCGGCCATCAATAAGCGTCATCCGAGCTTCTTCCCAATTCCTCGCCTCAACAAAACGAATTTTCAAATTCGCTGCTTTGGCTATCTCGCGCAAAGAATCAATCGCAAAGCCTTTAAACTCGCCATTTTTATCCTTAAACGAAAAAGGCGGATAATCATTCAGAACAACCGCAGAAATCTCGTTATTTACCTCACCTGGAAGGCTACGCTGATCGACCGCAAGAGAGGTTCCTTGAGACAAAAGAATAAAAAGCACAAACAACCATGTGCGAAACATTGTAATTCCTCAATAATATGGGATGGATATAATCAGGCAGACTAGCGAAAAGGTGAATAATCGGCAGGAGAGTCGTCTAGCCAAAGATTGAGAATGTATATCAATAGAAGCAGAATAGCAAGATACGACATTAAGAATAACCAATTGAAATATTTGAAACAGGGTCTACGCCTCCCAGCCCCTAAAATAAACAAAAATACACAAACGTTCTAACTACGGAACGCGTCAATTTCATCCCCAAATCATAATCTAAAAAAAACAAAACATTCCACAAAACAATATAAAAATATAAAATTTTCCTTTCATTATATGTAGAAACAACAATAAGATAAATATTTAGATTTTACAACTCAAATAAATATTTTTTTAAGCTACCATAGATGGTGAGGAAATTTTATGATAAAAAAATTGGTTTCAAGTACTGTATTAATTTTTTTGCTTTCACTCGTTTCTGCCAACGCAGAAATGACAAACAACGAAGCAGTCGATACGAGTAAAAGAATCAACAATCCTTTTTCTGCTATTGAGGTTGAAGAAGGAGTGCATATTATTACTCAGAAATCTATCAAGACACCTGTCTCTCCGATTACAACATGCTCAAAACCTGGGACATGGAGAAGCTCATATCCCGGCAACGCAGACAATAGTCTCTGTTGGGTTACATCCGGCTGGAGCGCATGCTCTACAACATGTGGGGAGGGAACAAGGACTAGACTAGCTAACTGCGTTGATCTGAATGGAGATCCGGCGACCGGGTGCGAGTCAGAAAATCAACCAAACCTGACTACATCCTGTTCGGTTTATAGTGATTGCAGGTATTCTTGGAGTGCAAGCGAATGGAGCGAATGTACTCCGGCGTGTGGCGTGTCTCAGCGACTACGAACACTTACTTGTGTCGACAAAGAGAATAACGAACTTGAAGACGTGTTTTGCAATAAAGTCCACAAACCAACACAAACTGAAACATGTGATGATTTCAACGCGTGTACATATGCTTGGAAATACGGTGAGTGGAGCGCCTGCTCTACAACTTGTGGTACTGGGACAAAAACAAGATCGGCGCAATGCCAGAGAAGCGACTCTGCTAAGACAATTGTTGATGATTCATTCTGCACAGAAGCGAAGATTGTTGAATCATCATGCAGTGAAACAACAACGTGTGCAAACGCTTCATTAACTTGGGCAGTGGATAATTCGGCTTCAATATATGTGTCAAATAGTAATGGAGACAAACTTGGACTTATTGACACATATGGCGGATTTAGCTCAGTAAAAACAATTCCAATTCAATATGCTGAACCGGACGAAAATGGATATATCTGGATCTTAGCCGACGTATACAATGGTGGTGGACCAGGAGGAGTATACCTTCAGGACGGCGTTAGCAAAAAGTGTTTCACTGTTCACTCAGCTCCTGGATACATAGGGACAGGGCGAGGGGATGGGTCATGGTATAATGGACCATGTTGGCTGAGAATGACAACAGGAGTTGTCAGGTATAACTGGCTCTTAAAATTAAAAGTCAATTAATTGCAGGAGCACAAACAACAAAACTCCTCTCAGAGACTTAGTCATGAGATGAGTTTTGTTATTATCCCTTATTTGTTTTTTCGGCTTCAAATCCAGCCCGCCAATGGATGTAGGCGATCATTTTTTTCGAATCGCTATCCCACATATCAACACCGACTCCATCGTATCCACGCCAGAACATTTCACCAACAGCATTCGATTTGTTTCTTTCGCCGTTTTTGCGAAAAAGGTTTGGATGTTTCAAGCCATACATCGTACAAACATTGTTGTATTCCTTTCTAGATTGAGTTGTTCGGAATGGATTTGCCATTGCAATAGATACATTCTCTGACGTTGTCTGAAGACAGTACAACTGGGTTTGAGGTATTTTTTCAAACCCGATATGAGAAAAATATTTAATAAGAGCACGTTTAGACACAACCTCATCATTTGTCATTTTCTCATACCCCATAGTGCCCAAACCTTTTTCAATACAGACAGAATCAAACTGAAGCGGGTCTAAACTTGTTACGACCAAACTTGCAAAGGATGAAAATCTCTGGATAATCATCCTAGTTACTAAACTCCAAGTCTCTGTCCTCTGAATCTTGGATATATCTCAAGTCTATCCAGCATGAGAATATTCTTATTCGAAATACTTGGAGATATTTTGTTCATGCGAGACCTGAGTCCATAGCTCTTATCCCGGAACAAGTCGTCTAGCATGTCAAAAACACGAGGAACAGCGACGGTTGATTTTAGAAGTTCAGCTTTTTCTCTTTCCATTTTTTCAACATCGACAACAACGAAAGAAAACTTGCCCGCACAAAGCGTAGTTGGGGCTTTCTCCGGACCTCGCTCGGCCTCTGTTTCTATAGAACCGCTGTTAACGAAAATTTCTCCGTTATAGCAGGCGTAATAGGGAGAGAATAAAACCTGATCTGGATTGCTGGTATATATGGTTTCGTAGAAGCTGTATTTTAGAGTGATTTCCATAATGATTCCAATTGTCCAAGATTAAAAAGAACAACCTTCTTTCCGAAACCTTTTCTTTCTTTCCGCTACTGAAAGCATGTCATCCGGCAAGCCGTCAATGTACTCTTCAAGTCCAGAAAGTGCGGTGTGAACGTGCTTCGGATCACAGCCATCGCGAACAATCAAAGTGTTTGCGAGAATGAAAGCCATACATTTTCTTTCCTGAAAATCCGCGTCACGAATACTTCCATAGCACGCTCCACCAGAATATTCGTAGCGACCACTCCGCCCACCAGGGTCTGACAAGTCGATAAGCTCTACATTGCCGCCTTTGTTCCAACACACCATCGTATTTTTGAGGTTCATGACGTATCCTTTTTTATTTTTTAACGATCTTCGCAAGAATTCCCCCACTTCTAGGCGCTTCGCCTAAGTGGAGGGATGAATTGCGTCTTGTTCGAATTATCCGCCCCAACTAGGAGA